>Ga0307990_1000115_pt1 | contig 76542 bp, 63 predicted proteins | sample EllFjometagen129_FD_203168 | JGI IMG/M metagenome (GOLD analysis project Ga0307990, IMG submission 203168) | Marine microbial communities from Ellis Fjord, Antarctic Ocean - #129 | ecosystem: Environmental > Aquatic > Marine > Unclassified | place: Southern Ocean | collected 2014-10-08
CAACCTTGCCGAACAAGCGGTGCGTTTCGTGGTCATAGATCGACTCATCACGCAAGGCACTCGCAGCGAAAAGGGACGAGAAACCAACGAACGTCTCTGGACCGTAGTCGGCACATGCGCTTTACAAAGACGTTCCGCCTTTGAGTTTATCTTCACCGCCGTCCACGCATACTTCCGCGGAGAGCCGGAGCCTTCCCTCTTGCCCGTCATGGGCTAATGTGCCTGGCACCCACGCCGACGGGATGCCGGGCTGATTCCAAATCATTCTTCGGCACATCTTCCTGCATGGCACGCAGATCTAAGAATAAAGTCTCGTTGAATAAGACTTGCTTCTCGTAATCATCCCGCGATGCTAACCCGTGAACGGTTACATATTTCTTTGACCCATAAAAATCGAGGAAGAACCATTTTTTTATTCCCCGACAATGCACCAGAGGTGTTTATTGCCGCGCACATAGATTGATTCACCCGCAAATGCAGGGGTCGCATAAACCCCCTCGCCCATCGGGTTAACCGCCAGCTCTTTGCCTTCACGCCCTGTTTCAAAAATACGGAACACCCCGTTTTCACGATCAACCGCATATAAATGTCCCCCGGCAATAACGGGAGATGCATAAAAACCGTCCTCAAACTCTTTAACCCAGACAAGCTTTCCATCTTTCAGATCATGGCACATAAGCTCACCGGCATCATTTGCAGTATAGATCAGCCCATCCTGCACTACCGGACTGGCTACATCCGGAAATGAGCAGTCATCGATCTGCCAGAGCTCCTGCGGAGTTTGACCGGGTTTCAATTTAAAGGCAATCATGCGGGCATAATTGTTGGCCGCCACCCAGGTATCTCCCTCCCAGGTTACACTTGAAGCTACCTCGCCTCCAACCGCATTAACCTCCCATAGTTTTTTTCCGGTAGCCAGTTCAACGCCCCAGGTGCTGTCACAGGCATGCACCAGCACAATCGGCTTATCGCAACTTGTCATTATAATGGGAGTACTCCATGAAAGGCTGACCTCACGCGGGGTCTCCCATATAGTCTTACCGCTCGTTGTATTGACCGCCATTATCTTGGCATCCTCTTCCTGATCCCACTGGATCAGCAGCATCTCTCCCTGATAAGTCAGAGATGACGCATGCCCATAGCTGTTCATTGGACGGCCAAGATAGAGCTGCCAGACAATTTTCCCGCTGTGATCCAATGCCGCCAGATCTCCTGTCGCAAAGATAACATAAACCCGTTCGGCATCGCAGGCAGGCGAGGATGCCGCAAAACCGGTATCCTCGGTAACCTCCGGAAGTTTCTCACCCGTCTTACTTCCATCGGGAATAACCGTCATCCAAAGTTCTGCACCGCTCTGCGCATCATAACAGAGGCAACAGCGCTCCTCTTCACTGCCGATGGTGATAAAAATTCTGTTGTTCCAGACCGCCGGGGTGGAAAACCCGTTCTGAGGCAGTTCGGTCTTCCACTTGATACCCCTGCCACTAGGAGCATCCCACTTCAAAGGCGGGGCTTCAACCCCGGCCCGCCCGGTCATCGTTGGACCACGCATGTTAGGCCACTGCTGCATGAGTTGATCAGTTTGTGGACCCAGCATACAGGCGCAGACATTCTGCTGTCCGTTGGTAAGCGCTTTGTTGGTTAAACTTGCCCGTAGCTCCCGGTCTTCAACCGATGCCCTCCCCGGACTGTGTCTTACCTGTAAAACAATGGCAAACAGAGTCAGCACAACCCCGGATGCCAGCAACGCCCTGACTGCCAGCTTATCGGCCTTAGCCGGGTCGTCACTGACAACCCCGCGCGGATCTGGTATTTTCAGAGCCAGCCGCCAGGCAACCCCAAAACAAAGCGCGGTTGCCAGCAACCCCAGAACCAGCATCATCATCCCATTCTGACGGAATGTCATGCTGCTAAAAAAAGTATGCCGGGCCAGCTTATCAAGCTCACGGGCCAGCACCTGAGCACTCTCGTTCCTAGGATCTTGACGCACATTGGCTAGTGCCAATTCGAGCGCCTCGGAGCGCACGGTTGCGCTCTGACCTGATTTATACCAGTCCAGACTTAGCAGAGCCCCCACTGTGAAGGTAAACACAAGTGCAACAAAGGCCACCCCCCGGGCACACTGACGCAGGAGTTCATAACGGGCTATCTCCCTTCTAATATCCATCCGCTAAATATTAAATCAACTCCACCTAAGATACAACTCTAAATATGATTTTTGACCTGGTGACCTGGTGACTTGGGGACTTGGTGGCTGCGTTAGATTGTATGAAGTTGACAAAAAGGTCAGATAGCTGTTAGTTTCTCTTCATTAAAATTTACCCGCAATCATGGAGATTATATTTTGAGCACTGCAGATTTTGACGACCTTGTTCCCGATAAGATGCTGAATGCTGTTGAAGCAGCGCTTGGCATACCAATGACCGGTCTTGCCTCCCCTCTGCCAAGTTATATTAATAGGGTTTACGAAGTACAATCGGTTGACGGTGAACGGTTCATACCAAAATTCTACCGCCCTGGACGCTGGTCCAGAGCGGCATTGCAGGATGAACATGATTTTGTGCTTGAATGTACCGACGCTGAAATCCCGGTTATCGCCCCGTTGATATTGGCTGACGGTCATACCATTAACGAGAGTGACGGCATCTTTTTTACTGTATTCCCAAAAAGATATGGACGCCAGCTAGAAATAAACAGCGACGATGACTGGCTTCGAGTCGGTCGGCTCATGGGCCGGGTACACGCTGTCGGTAGTCAGAATGAGGCTCATTCACGCACCGATATCCACCCGGCCAACTCAACCGCAGAACATATCGAATAGACAAATCAACGACTTCAAGTTCCGTAACACTTATCCTGAATGGGGTAGCGATGCCTTCTGGCAACGCGAGATAAATGATCTTTCGCACCAACTGCAGATCATTAGAGATCACCTGAGCTAGAGCCTGTTCGAAAGGGTTTTCGAACAGTCAATGGTTAGGGTGCATCTCAGTTTCATTGAGAACATCCGACTGATGAAGGGTATATATGTAGGTCCCGATTTCATCGGGACTGTCCGGTTACAAACCGGACCTACTTTTGGACAACACCTAAGAACCTTCAACTAAACTGAACGCGTCCCCCGTTGCGTCAATTAATAAGGTTGCTTTCTAACTCACTTTTGATACAATTCTGATTATTGTTTGAAAGGTAAATTTCAAAAAGAGGATTTAGTTATGACTATTTTAGTACCCCTTGCTGCTGGCGTTGAAGAGCTCGAAGCTATTACAATTATTGATGTTCTCAGGCGCGCCGGACTCTCTGTGACCACCGCATCACTGACAGATGAAAAACAGATCCAAGGAGCACATGGAATCCTGATTCAGGCAGATTCAACTCTTAATGAACTGAGCCCTGATGACTTTGGTGCCATCGTTCTGGCAGGCGGCGGAGAGGGGACCGATAATCTTATGCAGGATCCCCGCATAATCAAAACCGTACAGATTTTCAACGAGCAAAGCAAATATGTCTGTGCCATCTGCGCAGCTCCTACAATACTGGCGACAGCCGGTGTGCTGGATGGATTAAAGGCAACTTGCTACCCGACCTGCGCCGAAAAACTGGAAGCCTCTTATACCGATGTCCCAGTGGTTGCGGATAACAACATTATTACCAGCCAGGGACCGGGAACAGCACTGCTTTTCAGTCTGGTGCTGGTACAACACTTTGCTGGCGAGGAGGCCGCCGGTGCAGTGGCCAAGGCGATGTTGACCACAATGTAACTTAGCGCGGCTTTCGCAGAATCTGTGGGTCGATTATTGTTGCCTAGTGTAGTCGCTGCGCTCTGTGTGTTATGGAATGTGATATGTCGTTGCCGGGCTGTAATACAGGAGGCGGAAGTATCGAAGGAACACATACTTTTACACGTACTCGTACACGCGAATCCCTAAAACCTAAGGTGAGGATAGAGGGAAAAAGAGATTTGAGTGTACGAGTACGGAAAAAACAAGTCATTGTTTTTTCTAGCCCCATACGAGCCTAATACATACTTGCTTCGTGGTCTGAGTTGCTCCCGCTTGCTACACCTCAGCCAGCTCTGGCGGCTTTTCCGGCTCCTCGTGCTTCGTCATCATGGGAATAAATAGTAGACAGACCATCCCCAAGGCAACATCCATCATCAACGTCTTTGGATAACCAATTTTCTCAACAATCCAGCACTGCCACTTGGTTGAATAGCTGTTAACCAGATTTAACATGGCCATATACGCGGTAAACTGAGTGCCTGCCACAGCCGGATTGCATATATCCATAAACAAGGCGGTCCTGGTGCCATAAATTACGCCTTGAAACACCCCATACAAAAAACCGGTTCCAATATAAAGATGGAGCAGAAACTCCGATGGCTGAGGTCGATCCGGCATATCCATTGGCACAGGAAAGATCCACCCCTGTGTAAACATTCCCCAAACAAGCATTAATGTGGGAATTGCCGTTCCCACCGCTGCAATCATGAGGACCTTGCGACGACCAAAACGATCCGAGAGAAAACCTCCCAAAACACAAAAACCAGCCGTTATAAGCGAACCGATAATCATAAGTTTTGAGATCAGATCATCACTCATCCCCAGCTCAACCGACAGGTTGCTGCAGAGAGCAAGAGAGAGAGAGTAGGCTCCTATAGGAAGCATTGCCACAATGAGTCCAGCAACCGCTCTGCGCGCCCCAAAGAATGCGCTTGCCGCCTCCTTCCAGTAAATATGCAGAGCTTTAGCAAGTTCATGCATTCGCACGCCCTCAACAACTCCTTCAAGCTTCTGCTGCACTGGTTCACGTAACCGCATAGTCACCAACACGGTAATGGTCAAAATTGAACCGATAATCAAAAAATACGAGGTATTTAGAGACAACCCCCGGCCAATCATATACAAAACGCCAGCACCGCCAATGGCCGAGCCCAATACAGTACCGGCAAACATCAATCCATTTGCGGTGCCGCGTTCATGCTCTTTCAGAGTTCCGCAGGCCAAAGCATCAATTGCCACATCCTGAGTGGCCGCAAATATATTATGAAGAACTAACAACCAGGTGAGCCGTGTCACCTGACTACCCATCTCAACCGGGAGGGCAGACAGCAGAGTCACGCACATCAATAGTTGCATCACAACAATCCAGAGTCTACGCCTACCCCACTTCTCAGAGTAAAACAGGTCGACCATAGGACCCATCACCCACTTGAAGGCCCATGGTAAGGTTATGACAGCGGCGAAGGTTCCAACCCCATTGGGAGAGACATTCAACCGCCGCATTTGAGTTACCAGTGCAACAAGAGCAAACCCATGCGGGATACCCTCTGTCATATACAGGAAAAAGAAAGCAATGAGACGACCGCGATGCGAGCCAAGCATATTAAAGCCAGGGTGCCACCAAGGAGCTGGTTTATCAATCATTACAATAAGTTCTTTCTGTGTTGTTAATCCACCAGGCCGATGGCTTCGCGAACAGAGGTGCCATCTTTTATCTTAAGCAGAATCTTGCTCATCTGCACCACCTTCTCCGGGTTGCTTGACGCGATATTATGCTGCTCGCCGATATCTTCTTTGAGATTAAAGAGCTGATAACGTTGCTTCTGTTCTCCCTTCTTCTTACCCTTAGCGCGGGAAGGCTCTAAAACCAGCTTCCACTGACTCTGACGCAGCGCGTAGCCGTGAGCCTCTTCCACCATGAAGTCATTCCCCTGAGGTGCCTCTCCCAGCAGGGCCTTGATGGCATTCTGGCCGTCGGGTGCGGCATCGGCTGGCACCTTGATGTTCAGCATATCCGCGAAAGAGCGAATGAAGTCGGTGTGGGTGACCATTGCCGCACTTTTACCGGGCTTAATGTGTTTGGGCCAACGCACGATGAAGGGAACACGGGTGCCACCCTCATAAATCTGGTATTTACCTCCGCGGTACGGACCGGAGGCGTCATGTCCGCGATCAACCTCCTTTGTGGATGTATGCACGGTAGTGCCATCATCATAGCCGTCATCATAAGCGGGCCCGTTATCGCTCGAAAAAATGACAAGTGTATCATCAGCGATGCCGTGTTTATCGAGCATCTTCATAATTGCTCCGGTCGACCAGTCCAGCTGCACCATGGCATCGCCACGATATCCCAGCTCGCTTTTGCCCTTAAACCGCGGATTAGGGGCACGCGGCACATGTATGTCCTGCGAGCAGAAATAGAGAAAGAATGGCTTGTCCTTATTCTGCGTCATGTGATTGTCGATAAACTTGCGCGTATGTTCTATAAACACATCCGCCATGGTTTCATCGTTCCAGAGCGCTTTTTTGCCACCGTACATGGTGCCGATCCTGCCAATCCCGTTAATAACGGAGTTGTTGTGGCCATGTGTGCTCTTATAGTAGGTCATCGCCTCAGGATTTTTGCGTCCATCAGGATATTCGGTGCTGCGCGAATCACCCTTTTTTCCGAGAAAAAGCGGATCTTCAGGATCAAGATTTACGACACGGTGATTCTCAAGATATACGCAGGGAACGCGGTCATTGGTGTTAGGCAGCAGGAAGGAGTAGTCAAAACCGATTTCAAGCGGACCGGGTTTAACATCGCCGTTCCAATCGGTCGGAACCCCTTTCTGACCAAGCCCGAGATGCCATTTGCCGATAACGGCGGTGCTGTAGCCAGCCGCTTTAAAGACCTTCGGCAGGGTAAACTCCTCTGTCAGAATCGGCAAAGGCGAGGTTGGTCCCAGAACACGGATGTTCTTGCGGTGGGCCAGACGACCGGTCAACATTGCATAGCGTGAGGCAGAGCAGGTGGAAGCGGGACTGTGACCATCAGTGAAAACCAATCCAGCGGAGGCCAGCTTATCCAGATTCGGGGTCGGGATCTTCTTAGCCCCGTAAACACCAAGATCGCCGAGACCGACATCATCGCCGTAGATGATGATTACATTCGGGGGCTTTGCGGCAAAAACAAAACCGGTCGCAAAGACCAACAGAGTTACAACAGTTACTTTCATCAGATGATATAATTTCATTCTTTTCCTTTATTTGGGTTCTTCCGGTTTTTTCATGAGTAAGCTAAACACGTTGCGAAACACGTGGCGGGGTCATGGCTTCGCGCTACGCGTCTATGCCGTGGCGGGGTCATGGCCCCCGCCCTACAGTTTTATAGCCCTTTAAAGCTACTACTGTAGCCGAGGTCCGTGACCTCGGAAAGGCTACCCACACAAAACCCGGAATAACCTTCTTTTGCGAAGCGCCTCCATTTTTCACCTTTTCACATCCCACTTTCCACATCCCACATCTTACATCTTACGGAGCGCAGCGACTCCCCGCATTCCACTTTTCACTCTCCACTTAGATCAACCTTAGCGCGCGCGGCCTTTTTCTCGCCATGCTTGCGTTTCTGATCCAGCATTCTGGCCTTCTGCTTGCGTGAGCGACGCCGTTTCTGTCGGCGGATCTTCTCACGTTCCTGACGCCGCCTGGAGTGCTCGGAGTGCTCCCGCTCAAGAATTTTTTCAGCCAGATCCTGTCGCGCCAGCCATCTGTTGACCTCACGTGAACGGTTCTTTCCACACTTAATAGTGATCTGGCTGGGTGCATGATTCAGCCGGACCGTTGAGGCCGTCTTGTTAACCTTCTGGCCGCCGCTACCGCTGCCTAGAATAAAAGATTCCTCAATATCATCTTCAAAAACCGAGGCAAGTGCCATCCGTTTTTTAATTTTTTCAACTGTTTCTGAAGAAATCATGGTTAAGTCAGTTCTAAAGTTCTAAAGTGCGAGAGTTCTAAAGGTGTATCGGTATTGTTTGTAAAAGTAGGTCCGGTTTCCAACCGGACAATCCCGATGCAATCGGGATCTACAGGTCTATCTGTGTTAAAATCGCATTTTTGCCCCGAAAGACCAAGAGTTACAGGCTGTACTAAATACCCCTTTGGGGCGAGAAAAACCAATAAATTGTTCTTTCCAAAAATTTGTCGCGTCCACATCCCACGTCCCACTTCTAACATCTCACTATTGGAGGCGCAGCCGACCTCCGCACCCGACGCGGCCTTAGATCCGCCGGGGCGTACTGAGCCCAAGCATCGTCAGCCCTTCGCCCAATGCCTGTGCAGCCATGGCACAGAGTTTGATGCGGCTGTCGCGAACATCGTCCTCCGCCTTGAGCACCGGTGAGCTCTGATAAAAGCTGCTGTAAAGCTGCGCCAGCGTAAAGAGATAGTCGGCTAGAATGCTTGGTTTATAAGCCTCCGCCGCACGCAGGACCGTTCCAGGAAACTGCAACAACTTCAGAACCAGCTCTCGTTCAATCGACGTATCCAGCAGCAAGGTGTTGGATAATGGATCTTTATCGCCAACCTTATCCGCATATTTATCCAGCAGGCTGCAGACGCGGGCGTAGGCATATTGCAGATATGGACCGGAGTTGCCCTCCAGTGCCAATGCTTTCTCCCAGGTAAAGGTAATCAGGGTCTGGGGATCATGGCTCAAGTCTGCATATTTAATGGCACTGATACCAATCTGGGCAGCAAGTGTCTTCTGTTCCTCTTCGCTCATTTCGTGTCCGGAGCTCTTAATTATCTCAAGCGCACGACTCTCGGCTTCATCAAGCAGCAACTCCAGCTTAATTACATTGCCTTCGCGGGTGGAAAAAGTACCCTCCGCCAGACGCATCAGACCAAACCAGACATGTTCCAGCTTAGTTTCACAACCCAGCTTATCGCAGACAGTGAAGAACTGCTTAAAGTGGAGTTGCTGACGTTCATCGGTGACATAAACAATTTTATCAGGATTAAATTCCGCTATACGGCTGCGAACTGTGGCGATATCAGTAGTCGTATAATTAAATCCACCATCGCTCTTACGCACAATGCAAAGTGGAAGTCCCTCGTCCTCAAGCTTAACCACCAATGCCCCTTCGCTCTCCTCCGCCAACCCTTTCTCCTCCAGCAGCTTAATGGTTGCGGCCAGCGAGTTCTGATAGTAGCTCTCGCCCCGATATAAATCGAAGCTGACATTCAAACGTTTATAGACGCGGTTAAACTCATCCAGGCTGATCTCAATAAAACGTTTCCAAACCGCACGGTTATCCGGATCTCCCTGCTGCAGCTTGACCAGCTCAACGCGGCAGCCCTCAATCCAGCCCTCTTCCGCCTTGGTCTTGTTGTAACTGGCCACATAGGCGCGTTCCAGGAGCTCAACCGTCAGATGCTCGCGCTCCGCTTCCGTCAGACAGCTACGGTAACCCCTGATCATAATACCAAACTGCGTTCCCCAGTCGCCCAGATGATTATCCGCGATCACATTATACCCCAGAGCACGATAGATACTGTCGATTGCCGCGCCGATAACAGTTGAACGGATATGGCCGATATGCATCGGTTTGGCGACATTCGGGCTGGAGTAATCAACAATTACCGTTCGTCCCTCGCCCACGTTCGGGATTCCAAAGCGTGAGGCGGTCACGAGGGGCTCCACCTGCTGCGCCAGCCACTGTTTATTGACCGTCAGATTAATAAAACCGGGGCCGGCCACCTCGACCTTTGTCAGCATCTCTGGAAGCGGCAGCGCCGCAACGGCGGCATCCGCGATGGCGCGAGGAGCCATACGCAGGGTCCGCGCGGCCTGCATGGCATCATTGCACTGAAAATCTCCAAACTGCTTGTCGGTAGCGGGTTTAACCTGCAGCCAGCTCCAATCATGTTCGGAGCCAAAAGCCGCTGCAAACGCTAGCTTAATCCATGCAGTCAGCTGCATCTCACATTTATTTATCATAATCCTCAAACCTCTGTTGAATCGCAAGAAGTAACCAAAAGAATACCACAACCAACTGCTATCTTCCTTAAAAAAGTTTACGGTTGAACTCATCTCTTGGTGTATATATAATTCTTGTCTTAGAATTTTTGGGTTTTCTGCAGAATTTGTGGGTCGAATGCTCTTGCGGAGTCGCTGCGCTCTGTGGAAGGTGTCGGGTGTCGGAGGCGCAAACACTTGATTGCGGCTCTGCCGCCCAAAAAGAAAAACGAGGTGCTTATGCTTGAAATTCTTGCAGATTATAATCCGATATTGCTGGCTTTCATAGCAACTATGTTCACATGGGCCGTAACAGCCGCAGGAGCCGCTCTGATTTTTCTTCCATTTCCTTTGAGCAGAAAAATGCTGGACGGATTGCTGGGTTTTGCCGCCGGGGTTATGATAGCCGCCAGCTACTGGTCACTGCTGGCTCCGGCGATCGAGATGAGCGAAGCATCAGGCTCGACACTCCCCTCATGGCTGCCGGCTGCCGGTGGTTTTGTCGCCGGCGCGGTTTTTCTACGAATCATTGACAAATTTCTGCCGCATCTGCACCCTGGATTGAAGCAGCCGGAGGGCATAAAGACCAGCTGGCAGCGCAGTATTCTGCTGGTATTGGCGATCACTCTGCATAACATTCCTGAGGGTCTGGCAGTTGGCGTGGCCTTCGGTGCGGTTGCCAGCGGCCTGCCGGAAGCGAGTATCGGCGGGGCAATCGCCCTGGCGCTCGGTATCGGCATCCAGAACTTTCCCGAGGGCTCCGCCGTCTCGATGCCGCTTTATCGCGAGGGACTGAGTAAGCGAAAGTGTTTCATGTATGGTCAGCTCTCCGGCATTGTTGAACCGATTGCCGGTGTCTTAGGTGCGTTGGCGGTGGTTGTTTTTCAGCCTATTCTGCCATTCGCACTGGCCTTTGCCGCAGGAGCAATGATCTTTGTGGTTGTCGAGGAGCTGATCCCGGAGTCGCAGGCCGGTGGCAACACCGATCTGGCCACCATGGGTACCATTGGCGGATTCACGGTCATGATGATTCTGGATGTTGCCCTTGGTTAAACCAGTCGCAATAACGATTATTTAAGCGCATTTTTTTAAAAAACTTTATTTATTTCAAAAAAGTTCTTTCCAGATGCCACCAAAGCCTTTAGATTACAGATGTCATGGGTAAAAAGAAAAAAAACAAGAAACCACAGCAGAAAAAATCAAAATCAAGAGAACCGAAAACAAAGATTTCGTGTTCCTCTGTGATAACTCCTACCCGTGAACCCCGGAAGATCCCGGAATCTGAAGTTTTGTCAATGCTCCCGCAGGATAATGCCACAGCTTCAGCTGATGCGGAGATCCATGGTAGTTCAGAGGCATCGACATCAAAGGTTGTGATACCGGCAAGCAATATTAAAAGCAGGTTTCGACGTATGTTACCCGATATTATGCGGGTTGTTATAGCCTTCTCTGTAATCATTATCGGCGTGGCCATCTGGCTCAAACCCCCGCTGTTGAGCGCATCTTTTCCCCGCACAACCTACATTTACAAAGATGGCGCAGCGCAGGCAGCTAACTTATACCGTCCGCTTGCTATGCAGGAGCGCTATTATGTGGAACTCCCCGAGAAACTGGCGAATCGTTACCAGTGGTTTGCAATCGACCGTCGTCGCGAAGAGGTAGCGCTCTGCGAAGAACCACAAAGGCGATTCTTTGGCAAAAGAGCTATCAAGCGCGGTGATCCTCTCGGCCTTGACCTTGAATTCCGCGATCTCGACGGATCTGAATGGCTGATCCACTTCTATACCGACGCAATCGTGTTTTCCAACAACCTGCTTACCGTCAGGCTCGACACCAAGATTCAGAATAAAGAGTAGGAGTGTCGCTTACGCTCTGTGTGTTGTGTCGGGTGAAAGGTAGAATGTGGTTACCGACAACACGCGAATCTCCAAAACCTAGGGCAGGGATAGAAGGAGAGTTTGTAGGTAGAAAAATAGAGGGGTAGAAAAATTGGGAAGAGTTTATAAGTAAAAAATGGGGGAGGCGAAAAATGAAAAATTTAATCTCTGACAATAATTTTATTTAGGATCGCTAATCACGCGAATTGGTAACGGCAAAGGGAAGAGGATATTAATATAACGCAGCAATGACTATTTATGTTTCACCTCTAAGATTTTTTACCCAAAACACTACGAAGCTCACCCACTTTTTTCTACCCCTCTATTTTTCTACCTACCCTCTCCCCATATTTTTGTCAAACTTTCCTACCCTGAGCTTGTCGAATGGGCGCACTAACTAAGTATGGTCGGTGCTCAAGTGCATCTACTTTGCGGATGTGCTCCATGCTTCCCATGCCTTCTGCGCGGTTAGAGCGTCAATCGCGGCTGGACAGATCATCAGCCGGTAGCGCAGCTTAAGCAACTCTCCCGCCTTGATTGTATGCGGAGCATCCATTATGACCGCCGGACCAAAATAGGGCATTTTTTCGGCTATGTACCATTTGGCAGGATAACGCAGATTTTCCGGATGATCCATAAAGATAAGAGTGCCCCCGCTAACGGCGGTGTACATTGTCCAGCGGGCGGCCTGACGGTGAGCAGCCATGCCGATCAATCCTTCGCTGTTTAAAAACACGCCACCCTTGACATCCTTGTTCATGCGGATTGACCATCCGGCGTAACCACCATACCCCCTCCCTTTAAGCTGACCGGGTATCGGGGTCCGATCCAGAACCACATCGTTTTCAAGAGCTTGAAATTCGGATGACCAGTCAATGGCATATACCCCGTTTTCATCCGGCGGGGCGATAAAAACAACACGCTTTTCCCGCATTATCTGAGTCGTATCACCAGCCGGTGCATAGGCCAGCGTCATATCAACACGCACCTCATTTTCGGGGGAGATCTTGCGTTTGGTTGATAGGAGCAGGGTCTGCCCCCTTGATTTACCGGTAGATGGGTTCTCCTCCCAGTAATTTATGCCATTGATAAATTTCCAGGAGAACCAGAGCGCACGATGCCAGGGATGATCCTTGGGCCGCAAATCGGAGAACACCTCTCCTGTTGTTGTGGCCAGCGGGTGAAAATATGGCTTGCCCTGATCGGGTCGGTGATTGAGGGTCCAGACTGTTTTTCCTTTGAGCCTCATTGAAATTGAGTTTTCTGTTTCCTCAACTCCATCCCCTGCACCGGCCACCCATGCAGTACCACGTGCCAGCAAAGTTTTAAATCCATCCGACTGCATGTTTTCAACATTATGTCCCAGCAACAGAGTGAAACAGCGCCCTTTGCCAAAGTTGCCGGCCAAGGCGGTCGGCTCCCACTTACCGGTGGTCTTTGAAAAAGATTCTGCCAGCACCTCTGCCTCCGGCTGAACGAAAGGTTTGTACCAAAGTTCATCGGTGACCTTGAAGTTCTTCAAGCCACGGGTAACCGGATGTTCGCTGTCGGATATCCGCACCTCGAATTCATGGATGTGCTTGTGTCCGGTCTTTCCCTTCCATGTGGCACATCCAATGGCTTGGTACTCCTTCCAATCAAAGAAAGAAGAGGAACCGGCGTGCACCACCACATGCCCACCTCCATTGCGAACAAAATCAACATAGGCCGCTTTCAGCTGCTCCGACCAGGGCGCAACTCCTCCTTTGCCGAAGGCATTCCAGTTGCTCAGTATGACGTCGTAATTCGCCAGCACCTCTGCGGTCAGCTTTTCAGGATCTGTAACCACATCAACATCAAAACTGCCTGCTTCCTCCAGCACCTGTTTCAATACCGGTGTAGTGCCCTTCCAATTGTGATTATTGGAACCTGTCAGAATAACAACATTGACTTTATCAGCCTGCACCGCAAGGCCAGCCATAAAAACCAGCAGGCATACCGCACTATATCCAAACTTGTTACTCTTTTGCATCTTTAATTCACTCATTTTTTATCCCCTTTTGAAACATTTGTAAGCTTGTGCTGCGCCTAAACCATGGCAACTCTGCGTGCCGGTACAAACGCAATTTTTTCAACATCGACGAAATTTACTATTGCCGCAAAATCCGGTTGGATTTACTGAATGTAGCCCGCTCGCGCCGCGAGCGAGGCTCCAAGCGCAAATGAGGTTGTCCGCTTTGAACCACGTCTCCATTCGTGCTTACAAAACACGAGCCGCAGTTGCGACGCAACTGGGCTACATGTAAACAGCGCCATGCCTGCGCAGATTTGACGAGTACAACCGAATTTTGCGCTAATAGGAAGTTTATACATAAATTCTCGAATGTTATCAACGGTTAACTTTTAGGAGCCGCTTCGCTCCATGCCGAGCTGAGGCTCAGCGCTCCCAGGGTTTTACCTACCCTCTGCGCTTTCCGTGCCTCGTCTTTCCTCAAAACCGCGAACTCTATAAACCAAAAAAGACGAGGAGGTCGCCCCCCTCGTTTTTTTAATCTGATTATCCCTGCCTTACTTGAGGAGGATCAGTGTGCCTGAACCCGATGCCGAGAGACCGGTCAGGTAGATTGTACCTTCGGTGTCGTCGACCAAGGATAGGCTACTTGTATCCCAGCTACCACCAAGCTCCGAGGTGTCGAAGGTTACCGTGCCGATGCTGCGCGTCACACCTGTTTCGTAGGTGAAAACCGGCAGCTGGTCGCTAGTGCTTGGAGTGCTGCCTGCGTCAAGGATCTTAAGGGTGAAGTCTTGCAGTTTCAGCAACACGGCCTTAGCGTTCTTCTTGACATGCAGTTTGTCGGTGGCGTTACCAGCACCGACTTCCCACTCATAGGTTGAGCCAGTCAGAAGCTGCGCCTCAGCAGTCGCATTCCTGGTTGAATTCCAACCAATGGTTATGGTTCCCACACCATTTTTGCCAGGAACAAGGGTAGCACCACTCTTGAAGTAGAAGTCCTCCTGCTGGTCAAGGATCGTGAACCCGCACTCACCGGTGAGTCTGCCACCGTCCTGTACCTCAATGTCATGAGAAACAATGTTATCCGATCCATTGCAGATCAAGGTGCCTTCATCGACAAAAAGTCTTCCGTCATCGATATTGATTTTGCCTTCAACTTCCCACGTGCCCGATCCTTGCTTGTAGACATACATCTGATTCGCTATGCCAGCCCAAGTGATCGAATCAACGGTGTTTCCGACACTCTCGCCCGCAAGATAGCATAGCTAGTTTGCATTGATCACAACAAAATCGACCGCACCCAGAGTCTGCGTGACACCGACAGGTGGCTCAAGTTTCACCTTAAGTCCCTTGCCGCTTCTGTAGATATCAGTCAGCGTCGGCGAGCCCGTGATACCCGACTTGATGGTTACCTGCTTGTTGGCAACGACAGGATCCACCGTGAGTACTGCACCGGTCGCGAAGTTCAAGTTGCTTCCGGAGATGGTGTAGGTGTTCTCAGCAATGACTGTCATATTGCTGAGGGTGATGTCCTCGGCAAGTGTGACCGTGCTCGCAACGCTGCCAAAGATTGCGCTGTAGTTGGCTGCATTGTTCCATACGAATGGACCCGCGAGCCCGAGACCCATGTCCCAACTGGTGGTGGTGGTGTCCCAGTCCGCTGTTCCGCCCTGGCTGACACCGTCCGTAACACCGCTGATAGTCGGTCCATCCCAATAAAACAGGCCCAGGTGCTCGGGGTGTTGCCGGCGTTGATGGTGATGGGGGCATCATCCATAACCGGGACAACCATGGTATTGCCCGAGATGTCGTTGATGACGCTGCCGGTCGGAATACGTAGCTGAAGGGTTCCGGTTAAGGATGGCATCACCACGACCGTGAATACAGTCGAGCTGATCTCAGTTACCGTGCCGATGCTGAAGGTTGCTGTACCAGCATTGTCAAAGTCGTTGGTGGTCACCTTGGCGCCGTCGATCGGTTCGTTGAAGGTAACGGTATAGGTCACCTCTACCTGGTCCTCGTAGATAGGGCCGCCGCCGACGTTATCCTCCATGGATACCAAGGTCGGAGGTGTGTCGTCTGTCTTGAAGTTCCAGTCTGTTGAGTTGGAAATTCCTACAAAAGCTAACCCGACGATATTTGTGACGACTCCAGCGTCCATCTCAATGTGGTAATCTTTGCCAACAGTGAGGGCCACGGTCGGATCGATCGAGAGCGAGGTACCTGAGATAGATACCTGAGCTCCGTTGGTAACCGCGATGGTGGTGGTCTCGGCATCGGTGTCATTGATGATTCTAATGTCGCCTGTATCAGCAAAAACTGGCTCGTCAAAAATCGCCACAAATGGCAGCACGGTCGGTGCGTTGGTTTCGTTGTCCACCGGATCGGTCGCCACAATAACGGGCGGGGTGGTGTCGAGGGGTGTCACGTCGGCGTACGTCGCACCAAAGCGGATTTCGTCGTAGATTTGCGTGGCGTCCCCGCGGTTGGAAAAACTGATTATGTTCAGGTTAGTCTGGGCGAAACCAGCAACCGTCGTGGAGACAGATGTGGCAGGTAGTGCAAGGCCTGTCCGCCGTAATTTGCCAAGGCCCCGTAAGATAAGGTGGCGGGGATGGCGACGGCCGCGCTGGAGGCAGTCCAGTTATTAGTTAATCCGGTTCCAGCGGCCTGGCCATTGAGGTTGCCGGCCGTCATATCGAAGGACTCTTCAATCTCCAGCGCTCCGAGCGCCGAAACGGCCGTCAAGCCCAAGAAAGCCATCGCCATCAGGGCAACTGGTAATACTTTTTTGATTTGTTTTCTTATAGACATCTTGCTTCTCCTGTTGAATTGTTAACATTCTACAATAGAAAAACGGAACCATCCCATTTGTATGTTAGTGATAATAACTAACGAAATATAGAATGGTAAGTGTATTCTTGAAAATTTTCTGTGCAAATTGAAGAGATCCGAATATCTGAATACCTATGCGAATATGTTTTTTCGGTTTCCAAAGTCCGACAAGCTGCTAGTCGAACAACTTCTCCATCTTCTTGGTCGAGGCTTCGCCAGCCCTGGCATAGTACTTATCCGCGTCCTGGACTCGACCCATGGCCTCCATATACACCCCTGCCATCGCTTGCGCGTCAGTGCTCTCGGGTCTGCTCACAGCAACCAATTTCGAAAGCGTGGCATAGTCGCTATCGGCCAGATCGTTCCACTGGAAGTCGGCTGTTTTCGTCCCCCCCGCCACCTGGAAGGTCAGCGTTCCATCACTTTTGGCCGCGCTCAATTGGACGCGTGCACGTGTCTTGCTCAAGCTCAACGGAACTGGTTTAAGCACGCTGGCATCGCTGAGTTTTGTGAGAGTTGTCAGGAGCGCCCGCTCAAGTATCACCAGTCGATCTTCGGATAGCCGTCTTGCCTTGCGTAAGATCGGCACCGGCTTGGCAAACAAACTTCCGAAAGCGGGCTTCTTGATTTTTGTCGCAGCCGCCGGCATCGCGTAATCAGCACCGGTTATCAACAAATTGCGCTTAGGTATCGAAAGCAGAAGTATCGCCACATGGGTGTATGCGGTACGATTCCTGGCGATTGTGCAGGTTGCGTTGCGCTGGCATCCAAATGGCTGTTCCACCAGTCCATGTCCATCATGCGGCTCCGACAGAATGATCCAGGTCTTTGTATAATCAAGAAACTTACGGAAATCCTTCTCGTCAGCTCTGGCAGCACCCAGAACACCGAAGAAAGCATGCATTTCCGAGCAGGCATGCCCGTCCCATAGCGTTTTTGCGCTGTTTGCGCAGCATGTCGCCATATGTTTGCCGAGATAGTTCCAGGATGTGTTGTCATTATTACCGATAAAGTGGGACAAGGCACCCATCCCGACCGGCGCAATATGTCCGCCACCGCGTTCATCAGTATTGTAGGCACTGGTTGGTTCAGGCAGTGTCATCGTTCGGACAGCAATCCGGTAATCCTTTTGCTCAAAAATCGAATTCTGATCCGCCTCATCCTTGACCCAGTCCGTCGGCCCCCCACGCTGATCGTCCTTCGTCGGCCACGTGATCTTGTAATTCCCGATCCCCTGCATACCGGTGGGCACGACATAGCCGACACCACCTTTGGTCTTTGCCATACTATTGTCATCAAGTTTCAACACAGCATGGCTCCACGGCTTGAACCCATATGCAATGCCTCCACTGGAATCACCACCAGCAGTCCTGAGAAAGGCCTGGTGCGTACGTTCATAGGCTCTTTCAGAGTATGGCATGCCGTTCGCTTTAAAGAGGCTCTGCGCCATCATGGCCAGCCCCCCGGGGCCAGCCATAGCACCATACCCCTTGGCCCCACCACTCGCGATCCGTCTTTGAATTGCGATGAACGGCCGATGTGAAGATCCGCCACTGCGCCAATCCTGACCCAGTTCGTAGCATGTATTCAGCGCAGCAACCGCACGCTTAACACGCTTATCTTTGGAATAATTGTAATACTCACCCAGAAAGATGCCGCTGTAACCCCAACCCCAGGTACACATACCGCTGCTCTCAGGGTCGGCCAGGTTATTCATCAAACTCTCAGCTTTGGCTTTCACAAGCCGCATGACCCGCTTATCACCGGCAGCCCACAGCGCGAGAAGCTGTTGAATCTGATAATGATGGCGTCCCTTGATACCCTCCTCAATCAGGAAGTCGCAAAGGTCCTTAAGCAGTTTATCCGAGCGCGGACAGTTCCACGGCCAGGTCTCTGAAAACCTGCCCACCGGATTCAACTGAATCGAAACGGTTTTCTTCGCGCTTTTATTGCCTCCCGGCAGAACCATGAGGTCAAGCTTTCCATCCAGTCCCTGGCTGTCTTCAATGGCAAGGGCCAGCTCATAAGGAGGTCCCGGCCAACCGCGACCGCCCCGTTTGCGATGAAAACCATGCGGGTTGTGGAACGTCTTTCCATTCACACCAACAATAACATCACCTTTATTAATCTTGCCCTTTGCCGGCGACTTGGAATCCTGAAAAACATACATGACCTTAAAAGACTTGGGAGCATCCGGATCTATGCGCGCGCGAATACCGGTTGGCCCCAGATTCATGAAGAAACATTTGCCGTTATATTCATCGTTAAGAGGCTTGTCGAGAGGATGAGTCATGGCTTGACTGTAAGGCAGATCATTTTCACCCTGATGGATTGCATGTACGCTCTGACAAACTGCAGTCAGTAAAACAGAGGCAACCAATATGGTGCATCTCATCATCTTCTTTTCGTTCTGCTTTATAATCACTCTTTTTTCCTTAAATCTAGTCGCTGATATCCTGACAATTTCCAACGCTAACCGCCCCCAAATATCAGTTGCTGGTTCACCTCGTCCTTCGCAAAAAATCAAACCTTTAATTCAACATCAAGCAGACTATCAAATTAATGCGGTTGATGACAAATACAATTCCGGAAAAAACGGCGGAAACTGGAGTGCATATTTTTTATCTCTCACAGAGGCACAGAGATCACAGAATAATAGTCCTGATTTAATGTATTGCTCTCTGTGGGCTCTGTGCCTCTGTGAGAAATACTAAGGTAAAAAATTTTGGAGGTAAAAAATGCAGTACGCTCAGATGTCTTCGCCAAGGCTCCGGCGGGACAAGTCGTAGGTTTTTTAGGTAGATATTGCTTTTTACTGTAGCCGAGGGCCTTGACCTCGGACGCTTTGAACTGAAAACACCGGTTTTCCTGCCTACTGCAATTTCGGCGGACGATAGCGGGCGACGATAGCGGTGGACGATTAGGATGCTCTCTACCCTGTCACGCCGTCTTGTACGGGCGTAGTGCAGCGAAGACCCAAGTTCGCAGAGCGAAGAAAAGGCGAAGGCGGATCGTTATCCGTTCTCGTCGCCCGTTATCGTCAACCGATCTCCGTTTTCTCCAAAAACACACGGGGTTTTACCATTTCTGGAGATTAAGAGTCTCCCCAAAAATTATCATGTTATCTTTAAAAGACGTACGTGGTGATTGGATTGGTGTCACAGAAGAGATACTTTTGACTTTGTAGCGTCAAAGCATCCTCCCTGCGGTTGTGTTCCGGGGCTATTTTCTCGAACTGATCCAATGTAAGGCGGCGGTTGACTTGGTGTTCGAGCCAGTACTCCGAACCGTACTCCGGCATCCACACCGTGTTGTGCTGTTCAGCCATAGCCCTAGCAAGGGTCGTCTTACCTGTCGAAGGTGCCCCCATAAAGCACACTTTCGTAATCAGGTCTGCATAAACTTGTGGGGCAATATAGTCCCGTCCTGCAAAGGAATCGGTGCGGAGAACCGCTCCGCTGATTGGCACAGCTAAGCGTGCCTCGTCCACTCTTCGATCCACAGCATTGAGTGCCAAGCTAACATGGTGTCCATAAAACTCGCTGGAATAGAAATGTGTAATGCTCAAGCCCTTCAACTTGCTAAGAATATAAGTTTCCTGTTCATGACAAATTTCCGGGGTATCACCATAGCCGTCCGGACCATCCCAGGCCTCGATGATCCGAACCATCGGGTAGAGCTCTCGTATCCATCCGGCTCGAACCTGGAGAGGAATGTCGATCAGATCAGTATCATAAACCATGACGACCAGTTCGTCGACCTCGGCCAATGCAGTTTCAATCATCATCTGATGCCCCCGATGAAAGGGAGCAAACTTACCCAGTGTCAACCCTCGTCGCATGATGCCCTCCCTGTATCCGAACACGCATTAATGATAACGTTCTGCTTTGCACCCGCATGCCATCGCCAGTACCCGAAGATCGCATTGAGAAGGAAGATCGACCACATCAGCACCATCAAGTCTCCCCCTGTTCCGCCAGCCATGAAACGCATTAACCACATAACAATCGTAATGATATTAAGAAGGATATAGAGCACCCATTGTTCCTTGTATCGCCACATCATCAAAAATGTCGCCACAACCGAAAGCACGTTCGTAGTCGCATCAAAGAAAGGCGTGTTCTGATTTGGATTCAGCGCCAAAATGGCTCCGAGACTCATCGTACATGCGATACAGACGGCAACGATAAGCAATCGCTTAGGCCATTTGAGTTGCCGCATTGTCACGGTCTTGTTCTGCATCGTATGACGGCGCCACATGACATACCCGATGACTCCCGTTGGAACAAAGAAAAGAAGATTGAGACACACTTCGCCATAAAGCCCGTTGCTGTAGGCCAAAATTGAATAAGAAAGGCTGTTGTAGAGGCCAATCAGGTATCCCTCACGTCGACCAATCGCGATCAGACCGACACATAGAATACCTGACAACGAGATGGTCATAGCAAATACGGTCTTTGCCAGCACAATACTCAACGCACCCCCGACAATAATCAGAGATATCAACCATATCCTGTCAAGCCTACTCCTTCTCGATTTCACCGCAGTCATAAATTTTGTCTCTAGGATGAGGTGGGTCAAACATTTTCATCAATTACTCCTTTTGTAAAAAATCGCTCCAGACCAAGATGTCTGAATTTTCTAATCTTGTAGAAGTGCCCACGCGAAAATAACTTGTGGAAGTACCGCCTTTAGCATTCAGTGGAGAACCTGAACACCGTAGTCAAAGAAGATAGTGTCATATGTCACTATCGGAATTTTTCGAGAGAGTGACTCTGCAATGATAATGCGATCGAATGGATCTGAATGGATATCCTTCAACTCAGAGGCATCGAAAAATGTTTTTGCAGTAACGGGGAGTTCTTCCAGTTGATATTCTCTGACAGCTGTTTCCCAAAAGTCCATTGGTGTATCAAATGGAGCGATCGGCAGATTACCCTTTTTGTGTTTAATGGTAATTTCAAATAGAGTGCATGAGAATATATAGAGATTATCAGCACTTTCAATTTTTGCAAGGACTGTTTTGCTCAATTTCTTCTTCGCCAATCCAGACAATGAAAGAAGTCCACATGTATCGAGTATCAGATCCATCCCGGTACATCCTCTTGTGTAACAGGGGCAATTGCGTCGGATTCAGTAATGAGAGGAGATACACCTTTTAGCGCGGTGGTCTTGCGCTTCGTAGTCGCATGTGGAACTAGATTAAACCACGGTTTGCCATGTTTGCAGATAACTATGGTTTCTCCGTTGTGCGCCATATCACCGAACATGCTTAATTTTGATTTTGCATCCCTAACAGCAACTTTCATAGAAATATTCCTCCTTTGTTAATCATGATATAGTCACAGTGACTACAGTGTCAATGGAGAAGTTGATCTGTTTTGAAGGGGGGAAATTTTAGAGTTAAAAAATGATGTACGATTCGTGGTTTTTTAGATAAGAAAATCAGGGGAGCGTAAGATCTGGAGCCGGCATCTGCGAATCGTTGCGCGGCGGGGTCAAGGCCCCCGCCCTACAGTTTTATAGTTTATCAAAATCGAGGTCGGTGCAAGCAAGGCGTAGCCCCGCCTTGCGGGGCGAAGATGGGAGCTCGGAAGGCTTACCCACACCATAGCCGGAATAACCATTTCAACTACCGTTTTTAACCCGCAGCTCCCGGATATCATCGTACTGAGTTGTGCGCTGCACGGCGGTTAATCCGGCATCGTTGATAAGGGCGACGGCCATATCGAAATTCAACCAGTATGAGACCCCGGTTGCTCTTACGACCTGCTCTTCCATCAGAATACCACCGAAATCATCGGCGCCGAATGAGAGTGCCAGCTGATCCAGGTCGGGACCCTCGGTAACCCAGCCACCCTGAATATGGGGCACGTTATCCAGCACCACTCTGGCCAGAGAAAGCACCCTGAGGTAATCCACACCGGTACTTTTTTCTATTTTAATCCTGGTTTTTTCCGGTTGAAAACTCCATGGGATGAAAGCCGTAAATCCGCCGGTCTGATCCTGCAGTTCACGGATTCGCATCAGATGCTCAACCCGCTGGGCTGTTGTTTCACCGAATCCATAGACCATTGTGGCGGTACTTTTGAGGCCCCGTCGATGGGCGGTTCGCATGACCTCAAACCACTGATCGGTATTGATTTTACGCGGACTGATCCGTGAACGCACCTCATCAACAAGTATCTCAGCACCCCCACCCGGCAGCGAATCCAGACCCGCGGCTATCAGGCGTTTAAGCGTATCCTCCACCGAAATTTTTGCCTGCTTCGCCAGGAAGTCAATCTCGGTGGCGGTCAGCGAGTGAATCCAGACATCGTAACGTTCTTTAATTGCTCTGAAAATGCTCTCATAGTAGGTCAGGGGAAGAGCCGGATTCAGCCCACCCTGAATCAGGATTTGAGTGGCACCATGATCAACGGCCTCACCCACCTTTTCAAGTACCTGCTCAATTGAGAGCGTGAATGCCTTTGGCGAATCGGGATCAACATAAAAAGCGCAAAATTCACAGGCGGAGACACAGATATTGGTAAGTGATATATTGCGATCCATAATTACCGTGGCGCGATTATCCGGGAGGATCTTAAAGCGACGTAGATTAGCGAGACGACCCAACTCGGCAAAGGAGCATTTATCATGCAACATCACCGCTTCTTCAGCGCTGACTCTGGCGTTGTCTGCAACCTTTGCAGTTAGCGAGGCAAGCCCATCGATGACAACCTTTTCCGGTTCTCCGGCACTCTCGGCATTCTCTTTTTCCGGCGACTCATAGATGCTGTTAACCAGCACCGGTTCCAGATCAAGCTGTGTTAAAAATCCATCCATCTCGTCGATGGAATAGAAGCAGCAGCTGTTTGAACCTCCGGCGGCTTTTGCTATGCGCTCATCCAGACTTGTCCCACCGATATCATCTACGACGCAACGGACCAGTACCTGCAACAGTTTTCTGTCGAGATAGTTAACCAGCAGTCGCATGTGTGAAATATTATCCAGAAACATTCGGGAGAGGGCAACGGTTCTGGCGATAACGTGACCCGAGGGTCCGCGTTCAATCTCCAGCTTAGTTCCCTTCGTATGAAAGGGCAGTGCAATAAAGGCCTGAAAACCGTTGGTTCTGTCCTGCAGCTTCCGTAGCCGTTGCAGATGGTCAATAATGTGTTCCGGCTGTTCCAAATGACCAAAGAGCATCGTTGCATTTGTGGGTATTCCCAGCTTGTGGGCCTGCTCGTGAACAGATAACCAGCGGTCAGCACCAATTTTATTGGAGCAGATGCGCCGACGAATTGCTTCATCAAATATTTCAGCTCCGCCACCCGGTATCGCACCCAGTCCGGCAGCCTTCAGCCGTATCAGTACCTCACTCACCGGCAATTCCTGCTGACGGGCAAGGTAATCAATCTCCACGGCAGTCAACCCTTGGATCAGCGCATCCGGCAGTACCTCCCGACACATACGCAGAAGTTTCTCATAATAGTCGAGATCCAACGCGGAATCCAGCCCACCGACGATATGCAGATCGGTAAGCTGCATATTCCTTGATTCCATCAGCTTTTCGCGTGCCTGCCCCAGGTCGATCCGATAAGCATCATGGGCATCCGGTTTCCGCCAGAATGCGCAGAGCTCGCACTTATTTTCGCAGAGATTGGTCGGATTGATGTTGAGGCTGTGTCCATAGTAAGCCCGGTTGCCATGCAGATGCCTGCGCCGTTTTTCTGCGTTAACCAGCAACTCAGCGGTATTACGCTGATCCCGCAGCAGCTCCAGCGCCTGCGAACTTGTAACTCTCTTACTTAAATTCATAAATTACCTTCTCGTTTTTTGTGCACGTTCTTTTTGCCCGCTGCGCGCGGTCGTTAATCACTTGAAATTTTCACATCAACAGATAAAATTATGTTGTCTTCGCCCTTCGTTCGTTGCCGTCGCTTCGCACCAGCCTCTACCTCTCGGTCTTTCAGAGCACAAAGGCAATTTTAACACAGATAGGCCTGTAGATCCCGATTTTATCGGGATTGTCCGGTTGGAAACCGGACCTACTTTTACGGACAATATCTGTACTCCCTTATTTCCAAAACACGTAGTGTGTTTTTCTAAAGCTGCGGCGCTTAACACACAACGAAACATTTAGAGAATATGGGCCCGTACATCACAAGAGCTTAGTTTGGTTGCGGCTTCGCTGCATTAGGTTTATATCAATCATCTCTTTAAAGAGTCGCATGCTCTCCAGCTCGTTCCGGCCCAGTTTATAGCTGATTACATTTTCGATATAATTGCGGCACTGTTCTAGCGGCACTCCAACTTTTTGCGCCTCTTTCTGCGAAACCTCCGCAACTGACAGCAAACCCTTATCAAGCGAAGCTTCCAAAGCTTGCGTCATTGCCTCAGCATTCTGACACTCCTTGCGAGCGGCCCAGACCGCAAATACAAATGGCAGTCCGGTCATGGCTTTCCACTCACCCGCCAGATCATAGTCTCCAAATGGAGCAGGTTCGGAAAGCAGAGCCCGGTCACCAATAACAACTTCCGCATCCGGCTGCGCAGTTTCATCAGAGACCCCGATCTTAACATCAACATGAAAGTGTCGATTCAGCAGAACTTCTGCTAGCAGATTCGAGGTGCGGGAAGATTTATCCAGCATCACATTTCGGATATCCTGCAAAGGGCGATAGCATTTGAGCAGGACGCTGGTAACATCGCCATTTGAGCTCAAACCGATATTGCCGATCATCTTAAGCGATGGATTGGCAAAGAGATCCGCCACCGGGATCAAAGCGGCATCGGCACTCCCGCTGATCAGCTTCTCGGCCAGACGGGAGGGCACATCGTATATAATCTTTGAGCCCGGAGCAACCTCATCCATACAGTATGTCCACAGCACCGCATTAACAAATGCGACCGATGCAAATTTATAACCGGGGTTATCTCTTTTCATTAGTAAATAATCTTTCAGGGTTCAAGGGGAAGCTTAATTCAAGCAAGCGTCAGCGCCAAGTAAAACATGAGGCCCATTTTATGACCTGGTGACTCCGTGACCTAGTGACCTGGTTAGTGGCTATGTCACACAAAGCCTAAAGCCTAAAGCCCAAAGCCTAAAGTCTAAAGTCTTTCTCTCGCACTCTCGCACTCGCGCATTGGCGCATTACAGTTTAATCCCATAGCTATCCCAGTTATTATCAACCTTCTCGCGGCATACCGGGTCAAAGGCCACAGGTTGTCGGTAGCCCTCTTTCCAGGTTGCATCAATACACAATGGAGCAAATAAATTCAGTCGGTTGCCGGCCTGCTCCCGACGGGCAGGATAGGTATCGGTCAGTGGGTCAAAGCGGGTAAACCAGCCCCACAGCATCAGGCGTGGATCATTCATGGGCACATCGACGGAGAGCAGCACCTGGAAAAGATAGCAACTGGCAACGGGATGGTTGCGAAGCGCCTCGCGGACGGTGCTCTTGTCGGCACTATCCTTGACCTGAACCGCCAGCACCGCTCTGTTTACAGCTCGCATTGCAATGATATCTCGATGTACATCAGCGACGACCGGCGGTTCGGGAGGTGCCGGCCGTAGCGGTGCTTTTTTATTACCCCTGGTAGCCACAATCACCATGCGGCTGCCCTCATTCATCTTCGGGCCTGTGAAATCCAATGTGTCCTGCGCGGCCGGAGCCAACAGATAAAGATCGTTAACCGGATCAAAGTTAGCGAGTATGGCATCGCCGACCTGCTTGAAATCTCTGACCTTGACATCCTGATCGACAACAATGAGCACCTTTGTCAGCGAGAGCTGTCCCTGACCGAGAACAGCAAGTGCATGTTTGAATCCCTCGTGCCGGTAGCGCTCCTGCACCGACACAACCGCCAGCGGATGAAAGCCGGTCTCTGGATATGCCCAGAGATCATTGATCCCCGGCTTAATGCATTTCAACAGCGGAACCATCAGCTCCTGCAGCGCTTCACCTATATAATAGTCCTCCTGCGGCGGTTTGCCGACCACCGTGGCCGGATAAATTGCATCGCGACGCGCCAGCATTTTATTAATGCGGAAGACCGGAAAATCAGCCGAGTGCGAATAGTGGCCAAGGTGGTCGCCAAAGGGCCCCTCGCGCTGCATATCCCCAGGCGAGACGCTGCCTTCCAACACAAACTCGGCTGTGGCGGGAATGCGGTGACCGGTGCCCTGACGACGAATGACATCCAAAGGCTTACCCATAATCAGCGCGGTCAGGAGACGCTCATCCATCCCCTCGGGGAGCGGTGCAATTGCGGCAATGGTCAGAGCGGGAGGACCCCCAAGAAAGACAGTGACCGGCAGTGACTGGTTGATGCGGCAGGATTTAATAAAATGAAAGCCGCCGCCCTTCTCAATCTGCCAGTGCATGCCGGTGCTAGCGTCATCATAGCGCTGTAACCTGTAGATGCCGAGATTGGCCTGACCGGTTTCCGGGTCCTCGGAATGAACCAGCGGCAGAGTAAAGAATGCGCCGCCATCCAGCGGCCAGCAGGTCAGACATGGGATGCTGTTGATTCTGGGTGGTGAAAACTCATCTTCCAGAATTGGTCCGGAGCGAACAGTGCGCATTCTGGCCCTGAACACATCTTTGATAATACTGCGGGATTTCCAGATAGCCGAAGGCGTGGGTGGCATCAGCTGTTCAGTCATGGAAACGATCTCGCCGCTGATCTCAGCCGGTGGCCGCCCGAAGACCGCCCGCACTCTCTTAGGAGTTCCAAAGAGATTGCTGACCAGGCGGTAGGGCGAGCCCTTGACGTTTTCAAACAAAAGTGCCGGACCGCCAGCCGCCAGCACGCGATGCTGGATAATGGTTATCTCCTGATCAGGGTCCACCTCTCTGGTGACCCTGACAAGATCGCCCTTGCTTTCGAGGTGATCTATAAAACTGCGCAGGTCATTGAAGCTCATGAGAGCGTCTCCCAGTTATTCTCAGCTGGCGCACCGAGAATCTGGAGCACACGATCAACAAAGAGGCTCATCAGCTCCCGCATTGTTATCTCATCCGGAGATCTGTCCGCCGCCATATAAAACGGGGGTGAAAGCGGCATAACCGTGCCACCGGCCTGCGACAACCGCTCCGCATTACCAAAATCAATCGCGCTCCAGGGAGTCTCACGTACGCATAACACCAGCTTGCGCTGCTCTTTCAGATGACAGTGCGCCGCGCGCGCAATCAGGGTATCGCAGATGCCCGCCGATACCTTTGCCAGCATATTTGTTGTGCATGGAAGAATGACCATACCTGCGGTAGGCACAGATCCCGATGAGATTACGGAGCTGAGATCATCATCGCGACAAACCCTATCTGCGCGGGCCTCCAGCTTTTCGAGCGGTGTGCCCTCGCGACAACAGACCTCACGACCCCATTCGCTTGCCACCAGGGTGACAGGCCAGGGAGATTTATCAATCAGAAGCTCCGCGGCATAGACCCCGGTCGCCCCTGTGACAGCCAATACAAGATTCATAAAAAACTCTCCCAACGCAGGCTTTGCCCGCAACCAATTATTTTTGACCAGCCTTTTCCGTACTCTGAGGCAGGACACTGCATCCCGTCTTTCGGATTTCGACACTTCGGATTTTCTTGGGTATTTGGGTCCTTGGGTCCTTGGTTATTTTTGGTCCCGTATCCCGCACCCCAATCATCAATCAGCAATCCAAAATCAGCAATCAGCAATCCAAAATCCCAACTCCTGTCTAACCTCCAAGCAACGGTAATACGGCACCGGCGATGCCTGCTATTGCTGACGCAGGGAAAAATCTAACATGAAGCGGCAGCGGCTGTAAATACGCAAAACCCATTGCCGCCACTGCCGTGATCAAAGCAATCAGTGATCCGCAGGTGCTTCCGGTAATTATCCAAAGCCATAGCAGCGCCCCGGCGGCAACAATATGCACGCAACCGGCAACCACTTGCGCACCGATGCTGCCCAGCCGTGCCGGCAGACTGCGGACACCCGTTTTTTTATCGGACTCCAGATCCTGCAATGCGTAAATAATGTCATACCCGCTGATCCAGCAGAAGCTAAAGATCGATAATAACAGGATTTCCCGGTTAAAAACAAGATCACCCGAAGCCGCAATAAATGCACACAGCGGCGCCAATGCCAGAGCGATGCCGATCCCGAAGTGGCACAGCGCAGTAAATCGCTTCAGGAGCGAATAGCCTACCAGCGGGATCAGGGGTACAAACGAGAGGGAGAGACACAACCGGCCCAGCCCGACACAGGCCAGCATGTAGGCGCTAAACCCGGTGGCGGCCACGATCCAGGCATGCATCGGTGTCAGCTTGCCGCTTGGTAGCTCCCGACCCACCGTTCTTTTATTGAGCGCATCGAGTTTGCGGTCAAATATGCGGTTCATTGCCATTCCGAGTGCCCGCCCACCGGCACCGGCCAGTATAACCAGAGCGACAACCCTCAGCTCCGGCATGGCACCACCGGATCCCAACCAGGCCCCGGAAAACAAGAGCGGCAATGAAAAAATCGTGTGTTCAAACTTAATAAAGTTAAGTAGCTTTACCACAATCTTTTTCTCGGGCTCGCATTTCGCAAGCCCTGCCAGCAAAAGCTCTGTCAGCTGGAGGGAGAGCGTGGCAATATTCTCTTTTATCTCAGCCTTGCCATCATGACCGGCCATATCGCTGACACCCTTGAGCATCGTGACAGGAATGTCATGTTGAACGCATACCGCTGCAACCGCATAGCCCTCCATATCAACGATTGCCCCATAATGTGAAAGCTGCGCCCGGTGCTCTGGGTTCATGACAGGCCTTGTAACCGATAGCAGGGATTTCAAAGGCAGATGACCCCACCGCTGACATTGCAGAGAGGCAACATCATAAACTTTATCAACTCCCGGGTTATCGCCATCGCCCGCCCGATCAACACATATAAGAGCACCCTTATCGATACCGTCCTCTAGCGCACCGCAGATACCCACATTAATAATGCGGGCAACCTTATGCTCTTTAATGACGCACGCAGTCGCAGCAGCAGCCCGCTGCTTACCCATACCGCTAATGATAACAGCGTATTCTCCCGGAACACCCGGTATCGTACACCGGTAGAACTTAAAACCACCACACTCTGATTGAACGCTCTCCACCCGCTCTAATAAAGACGTTGCCTCTACGCTGGTTGCATATAGAATTACCGTCATCACAAAATCCCCGCCTTCAACGCCCGCTCCTCAAGCGTCTGAATAGCCTTTCTCCCCTGATCGCCCATATCGATACTAAAATCATTCACAAAAGTGGTGATATGCTTTTCGAGAACATCCATCTCCAATTCCTGGGCATGCTTGCGAACATAAGCATAGGTTGCCTCCGGATCAGCCGTAGCAAGTTCAATTGAGCTTTTTAGAAGATCATCAAAAGCTTTGATAGTTGTCGCTCCGAGCGACTTTCGAGCGGCTATGCAGCCGAGCGGCAGGGGCAGATCGGTCTCAGCCTGCCACCACTCTCCAAGATCCACCAGCGATTTCAGGCCATGCTCCCCAAAGGTGAAACGTCCCTCATGAATAACAACACCGACATCTACCTCCCCGCTTGCGACCGCGCGCATAATCTGATCAAATGGCATGAAGATCCTGTTGTCGGCAGCTGGAGACCAGAGACGAAAAAGAAGATGTGCGGTTGTCAGTTCGCCCGGTATAGCAACAGAACATGCGCTGAGATCTTTAAAAGCGCGGTCCTGGCGGACAACCACCACCGGACCGCAGCCAAAGCCCAATGCCGCACCGGCATTCAGGGTATGATAGTGCTCCCGAAGATTCAGGCAGGCATGAATAGATAGCTTTGTAAAATCATATTGAGCCTGCGCGGCTCTCTCATTCAGAGTCTCAATATCGTGCAGATGCACCTGCATCTCGAATCCGGGCAGGGTAAGACTCCCATTTGCAATCGCATTAAACATAAATGTATCGTTCGGACAGGGCGAATAAGCCAGAGTTATTACAGAATCATTCAATATATTTCAGGCACTCCATTTCCAATGCGGAATCTTGCCGCAAACCAAACCTTTTTGCTGTGAACAATGCCCGGAAGTATATCACATAAATGTTTGAATATCCAACAGCCAACCCGGTTACGCCGCGGGCACGGCAAGGAACTCCCAATATCCAAAGAGAGAGCCGCTTCGCTCCATGCCGAGCTGGGGCTCAGCACTCCCAGGTTTTTCGCTCACCTCTATACTTTTAATATCGATGGTCGCATTTCAGGGCCGTTGAGAATATCCGCTTTATGCCGATAGACCTGTAGGTCCCGATTCCATCGGGACTGTCCGGTTAGAAACCAGACCTACTTTTCGAACAAAAGGTAACGAAGAAAACGAAGATTATTCACAATGAGATCCTCGCGCAGAATAGCCGCAACAAATTTTTTTGACAGGATCAACAGAATTAAATGTTATCAGGATCATCCTGCCGTGTCACGGTGTAGTCTCGCATGTGTAGTCTCGCATGTGGGACGGAGACGGGTCAAAAAAATTTGAACTATTCCTTGGCCATCCCTATGCTCAGCGATTTTCCACTGTGCGTAATTGCATTAGGATAGTCCTTGCGAATTTCATCAAAGAGCGCCTTGGCCTTCTTCTTATCACCAGCATCTTTATAGTAATAGGCCAAATAGTAGCGGGCATATGCCCCGACTTGAACACCATCGCCATAGAAGCAATCGCTATAGCCCTCAATCGCCTGCTTCAGGTAACTTTCACGCTCCTCTCCTTGAGTCATCTGACCAATATAGAGGAGAGCACAACCGGTGCGGTTAGCCTTGTCATACTTTGAGACCATCTTCAAAAGACTCGCCTTGCCCTTTGCTTTATCTGTCTTCCAGTTTTTATTGGCAACCTGATACAGACTCTCAATCGCACGCAACTCATCCTTGGAATATACCTTAAGATCCTTACGCATACGTTCACGAGCCTTATTCTTCTGGTCCTCGCACACCTGATCAGCATTAGCCTGTTTCACAACGGGAGCTGTAGCACTGTCAAGTTTAGCCATCTTCGCTTCAAGAGCGGCAACCCGCTTTTCAAGAGCCTTGATTTTGAGGGTATCATGCGCCATAGCCGAAAAGGCACACGAAATCAGCACAACAGAGATTACAATTGAATTTTTCATAAATCACATCCTCTATAATAATTTGTTATTCTTAAAGAGTTAATATTACTAAATATTCATAACATGTGCAAAAGAAAGAATCACATACAATATATTTCCCGTTTCACATGCGGCGCACAAATCACCCCACGCACCGATCTTCATCTGATTTGCCCCGCGTTTCCGGCGAAGCTTGCTGAACTTTCCGAGTTGGTGGCTGTCGAGAGTCTAAACCGCCGCAACCAAATTCAAACTACGAATGACGCGAATGACGCGAATATGTTTGCTTCCCTGGTTTTAGGTAAATAAGTGACCCTGCACTCATTTAATATCGCCAGAATGCACACAGGAGAGGTATACTTGTGCTAACTGGAGGTTATTATTGTGGCCAAGAGCAAAACTATTCTTGTTACAGGAGCATATGGCCTTATAGGCAAAGCTCTATGCACCGCACTTTACCGGCATGGATACACTGTGCGTAAGCTATCCCGTTCTCATGGTGATTGCAAATGGGATATCAATAGCGGCTATATTGACACAAATACACTCAACGGCATAAGCTGTGCTGTTCACCTAGCTGGGGAACCCATCGATCAGCGCTGGACACCCGATGCTAAAGAGCGGATTCGTAAAAGCAGGGTCAAAAGCACTCAAATGCTGGTTAAGGAGATTCTCAGGCAGAGACATTCGGTAGACCTGATCTGCGCCTCAGGAATCAACTACTACGGCTATGACACCCTCGGACCGCTTACGGAGCAATCTGCACCGGGATCAGGCTTCCTGGCAGAGGTCTGCCAGGAGTGGGAGAGATCTGCAGCGGGAGCTGGGCTTACCCCAAAACTTATCCGCACCGGGGTTGTTTTAAGCAAAGAGGGAGGGGCGCTCAAAAAAATGCTCCCCCCATTCAAGGCAGGACTCGGTGGACCCATCGGTTCCGGCGAACAGATGATGAGTTGGATTTCGCTGGAAGATATCGTACGTGTCTACATCAGGGCCATTGAAGACGATTCACTTACCGGTGCAATCAATGCTGTTGCCCTCCACCCTGTTTCCAACAGCAATTTCACAAAGGCTCTTGGCAAAGCACTCAAACGCCCAGCTATACTCCCGCTCCCCGCATTCATGGTTAACCTGCTCTTCGGCGAGATGAGTCGCGAGACAATTCTTTCGGATCTGAACGTTATGCCGGAAAAGCTGCAGCAGTGCGGCTTTGAGTGGAAACAACCGGATCTCGACAGTGCTTTACGACGCAACGGGTTCGTGTATTAAAATATGCCACATAGTCCAAACACCAGGACCTTTCGCAGAATCTGTGCGTTGTGTCTTTGCCGCGCAGGGTTTGGCAGAATAATGAGGTGCGTTGCGTGGTTGCTGTGTGTCATTGCTTCGCTAGTTTGGGTAAAAATGGTGGGTGAAATATGGGGTGCGCTTCGTCGTTTTTAGGTAAAAAATCTTGGAGGTGAAATATATAAAGTCATTGCTACGTTATATTTTGATCGCTACACTATATTAATATCCACTTCGCTTTACTGCTACCAATTCGCGTGTTTCGCGATCCAGAAAAAATTATTTCCCCATTTTTCACCTCCCAAATTTTTTACTTATAACGTGCACTCAACTTTTTGCAGGCAAATCCTCAACTCCTTCTCGGCTTGACTCTCTTCCTCTTTTAGCCTAACATTTGCATATTGAAAGTGATAAATGGTTAACAGAGGCTAATGTGAGTGATAAGCGAAAAAGTAATTTCCTGTCAGTTGGCATGAGCTACAATGGAGGGCAGTGGATGAACAGGACTTTTTGCAGACGGAGTATATACTTCGGTATCGTATTGTTAATGGCAGTTGGATCGAGTGTCAATGCTACCGAAGCGGTTAATGGCAGTAGCTACTACACGGTCACACCACTCTTCAACCCATTTCCAAATGATGCCCAGTTCAGGGGATGGAACATACAGAACTTCGGGCCCGTGGGCATAGGCATCAACCTGATCAAGCCCCCCTTCACAATGCAGATTGCACGAGTCGAAAAGGGCTCCCCCTCCGAAGCAACCGGCAAGCTGAAGAAAGGCCAGATCATCGAGAGCATCAACGACGTGATGCTCAAAGATCGCGACCCGCGCGAGATCCTTGGAGACATAATTACCGAGGCCGAGGCCACGGACGGCAAAGTCAGATTGCTGATCAAGGATCTGGGCGAAGTGGTGGTGAAAATTCCGGTCATGGGTCGCTACAGCAAAACATGGCCCCTCAATTGTCCCAAATCGGACAGGATCGTCAGAAACCTGGCAGATCTTCTGGCAAAGCAGGAGATGCCCCGCTGGGGATCAATCATTTTTCTACTCTCGACTGGCGAGGAGAAGGATCTTCAGGTGGTGCGGAAATGGATGAAGAACATGAAAGACATTGGTGGATACCAATGGCACAAGGGGTACATCGGCATCGGTGTGTGCGAGTACTACCTGCGGACCGGCGACAGGAGTGTCCTGCCGCTGATCAAAAAGGGAACCGAGGATCTCAAGAAGTACATGTATAACGGTGGCTGGAGTGGACGCACCGGTGCCGCACAGTTTACCTACTCGACCGGAACCGGACAAATGCACGCTGCCGGCATGCACTGCGTGACATTCCTGCTTCTGGCAAGGATGTGCGGGGTCGACAGTGATGAATTCACCCTGCAACGTTCCCTCAAAGCCTTCTACCGCTTTGCCGGCCACGGCAATGTTCCTTACGGCGATGGATTGCCGGAAGGCGGATTCCGCGATAACGGTAAGACCGGTGGCCTCGCTGTTGCCATGGCGGCTGCCGCGCGCCTGACCCCGGAAGGTGAATCTTCGGTGTATGCTCAGGCACGGGACAACTCGGCCATGAAGAGTTTCTATGCCACCAGTTGGTTTCATGCGGCTCATACCGGCGGCGGCATAGGCGAGATCTGGCACCACTCGGCCATGAGCCTGATGCGTGAGAAACGCCCCGTACCGTACCGCTCATTTCTTGACACCAGGCGTTGGGTCATGGATTTGTCGCGTCGTCATGAAGGAAGCATAGGTATCGCGGGCATGACAGACCGGTATGACAAGTCTGCGACAGAGCAGGAACGCTCCTGGGGTACGTATTTTGCGCTAACCTATACGCTGCCGCGCAAGAACCTGATTCTCTATGGTGCACCTAAGACCGAGTGGTGCAGGAGCTATCGCTTGCCCGAACGTCCCTGGGGCACAGCAGCCGATGACATCTTTCAGTCATCTCTCCCGGCTGAACATGCTTATATCACAATGCAGGATCTGCTGAACGAGCAAGTGGCAACAGATGCCTCGCTGGCGGTCATTGACATCCTCAACAATCCTGATGTGAGCGATGACACCCTTCTCAAGTATATCCATCATCCTGAATTTGGACTGCGCTGTGCCGCCATGCGGGTGGTTGTGCAGTATAGCCGGTTACATCTCGTGCTACCGCTCCTGCAGTCCAAAGATCCCCGTCTTCGTCATGCCGGTATTCTTGCAATTACCGGTATGTTTAAGGGCAGAGCAATGCCTGCAGACAAGGTAACGCCCGAGATGTTTGAGCTTGTCGGCAAAATGATTGACGACCCAAAGGAATCCTGGTGGGTCGCACAGGACGCCATGTACGCCCTCAAGCGGGGTGGCCCAGCACACGTTGCCAAACACATCGATCGCTTGCTGGTGTTTCTTGCGAACGAAAATTGGATGATGTCGGTGGCGGCGGCGGATGCTCTCACCAGCATCGCCACGACCCCTGATCATTACAAAACTGTGCTTCCGCCTCTCATCAAGACACTCGCGGGATATACCACGGAGCAGGCCTTCAGGCCAATACGTGAGTTGTCAGGCAGCCTGGGCAAGGCAAATACAAGTATCAAGGCATTTGCGTTGCCCGTTATAGAGGATGCATATGCCAGTATTCCAGGTGAATTGACTGCCCCCGGCGGTCAGGTATTGACCGCTGGCGCTCGCTACGTGCGCAGCAACATCGGTAAAATGATAAAAACACTGCCTGGCGGAGAAGACTACATAAACAAGGTCCCAAAGATGACAACAGCCTATGCCCGAAGTGGCAAGAATGAAGATCTCTATCGCTATAGTGGTACTTTCACGCCCAACAAAGCTGTTGTTGGTACGTGGCACTGGGCTGTGTGGCCGAGACCAAAAACCGAAACAGGGCTTGAGCAAGCTGCATCTGCTTGGATCGCAAGTCAGAAAAATCGAAAAGAGAGCCCCAAAGATGTTCTGCAGATCATAGATGGCGGCAAGGTGAAGAGCAAGGGCTTCAGAGGACACTTCTGGTCTGGTGATATGCTGATTGGCATCGAGAATGGCATTGCATGCAAAATGGAAGTACGCAGGTTTGCCGGCACAGACTTTCTTATTATTGAGAGCGGCGGATTTGATAAAGATAAGATTCCCACAGACTGGAATCAGAAATACACAATCTATATGCGGGTGAAGTAGTCAAGGAGAATCCGGAACAGCTGAGCGGGGGTGCGATTCAATTTAGTTGAACCGCACCAGACCGGCCTTGACCTTCACCTTTTTATCCGCTATTATGTATCCTGTTATCTTTTCTATTAGTTAATATCAGATTGCCCAAAAAGCAGGATAACCCATATCACCACCCTAATACGCATGACAGTATTTAATACAACAGAGATGTGGCAAAGGAACTCTGAGGCGGAGAACCTCCGTTAGGGTATCGATCAACATAAGATAGAAGGAGACAAGATGAACAGAAGAACGTTTATCAGTGCAGCCGCTGTGACTGCTGTAGCAACTCTGGTTAGCGCAGAGGATAAGGCAAGCAAGCCCAAAGGTGAACATGGTGCTTGTGGACTTTCATGTAACACATGCCGCATGAAACTGAATGGCAAATGCAAGGGTTGTGGAATTGGCTCCAAAGAAAAGTGTCCAATCCTGCAATGCGCTAAGATGAAAAAACTCACCTGTTGCGCAGAGTGCAAAGGTTATCCCTGCCCTAAAATTAAGGCCAGCGGTAAGTTTGGCGAAGGCTGGATGGAAAAAATATCCAAAGCGCCGCTTCCTAAGTCCTGATTAATATTTCAACCATAAAACACCGGGCTCTCCTGTTTATAACGGGGGAGCCCTCTGTGTTTTTAATGGCGCAATTCGTGCCAGCCAGCAGGGCGCATCTGCGAACAAAATACACCGATTCACAGATGCACTGATGTTGTGACATTCTACTTCAACTCGGCCCTTAATTTTCTAGATTCGCAACGATGTCAAGCGTGATGCAATTGCCACTAAAACATGAAGTCGTTTTCGCGTGGGCTCTTAGTTCCCGTAATGTCCACGGCAATGGGTAATCTCAGTGAAATCGCCCTTCAGCCGATAAACCACACGATTCGTCGCATCGATGCGCCGCGACCACCATCCGCTAAGATCTCCTTTCAGCGGCTCGGGCTTACCAATGCCCTCATATGGCGAACGCTGGATATCTCGGATAATCTGATTGATGCGCTTCAAAGTCTTCCTGTCCTGAATCTGCCAGGACAAATAGTCTTTCCACGCCTCGTCTGTCCACAGCAGGCTCATCTCAATCCTCGATTAAGTCGTGTTCCTTCAGATTACCTGCCTCGGCCTGCGCGATGGACTTGCGCAGATGGCTCATGTTCTTCTCTCTGTAGAACGGATCCGAGATCTCAAAAGGGATATTACCCAGTCTAAGCGATTGACGCACAAAAACATTGAAAGCCGTCGTCATGTTCATCCCGAGTTCCTTAAAAAGAATCTCTGCACTTTCCTTGATTTCACGGTCGAGCCGCATAGTCACATTCACTGTGGTATTTTTCATCAGCAACCTCCTTTAACAGGAATAATATACCACCATCACAAGTGCAAATCAAGTGCATTGCACGAGAAAACATAGAAATAGGGCGTATTTTCACACTTTAAATTCTTGCACTACTTCAACTCAGCCTCCAGCTTGAAGAACGCTTTGTCAACATTTGCATTCAGTTCTAACCACTCGCGATTAACCGGTTTGCCGGATGTATCCCTGGCTGGTATTACAGACAGGGTCCAATCAAATAGATTGGTACTGCCCCGAACATTTACACGGACATAAGGAAGCGTGGAGGGGTCCTGTACAGGAATCTCCACAACCGGTCGCTGAACCATGCGGATATCCAAGAGCGGTCCCACCGACGGCAGATTCGTGCCGAACGCGTACTCGAAACCGTTCGACATGCCGTCACTGTTCCGATCCTGCACGAAGAGTGCCCCCGCTCCGCATATGGCGGTTTCCGGCCTGCGCCCTCCGGTCGCTCCCCGCTTCCCGCGGTGCACGGCACGGAACCATCCGATGCTTCCTCCGCCGTTTTCCACACTATGGCAGACATGCCGCTTTTCTGTTCTTACGGCTCCGCCAGCTGGAGGAGCGCCAGTCATCGTGGTAGGCCTTGACCAGCTTGTCACCATAATTTGAGATGATAATAAGAAGCTCCCTGTCAGACGACACATACGCACACACCCCGAAAACTGGCCCGAATAGGCAGTCAGTGGTCGTAACTCAGTGTCTCGTCTCCGCACTCAGAGCTGGATATACTTAAGCTGCATCTTTTTAGTCGCCCAATCCGTCTGCGAGGCCGACTCGCTCTCCACACGGCTAACGATTTTACCCGAGCCGTCTGTCTCTATGTGCACACCTTTGTATTTTTTGATCGTGTTACATCCTGCGCACGCTACTAAAATCAAAACCACTAATGCTAACCGTTCCATCATGTACTCCTTTTACTGTTTATCACTTTATCAGGGTCTGGTTTACACCATCACCCATAACTTTCTCAAATTTGAGCCTATACGTGTCATCAACCGTTCCCAACAACCTACCGCTCTTCGCCGCAGTAAATCGTCTGACGATTCTGACTTTAAAATTCGATTTCGGATTAACCAATGGCATAGATCCGCTGGAGTTGACTGTATAGGTCGTGCTTTGATACCCCCCAGAGCCATTCACCTGTACAGAGGTAAAGGTTACTGTCGTTGCATACTGAATAGTTGGAAGATCGGTTTTTTCAACAGTATACGGCATCTTCGACAGCAACTGGACCAGCGCCTCACTATTTCCATCAACCAACTCCCCTTCCGCCTCAGCATCCAGCGATTCCCCATCAGTATCCGCTTTAGCTCTTTCTTCGCACGCCTTCAGAATGTCTTCAAACAACACATCCTGGTCAACAGCATCTGATGCCTCACGGCGAGCCTGATCAATCTGAGTAATCACATACCGGTAAAGAACCTCCTGCAACCGTATCATATCAAGAGTCCTTGCCCACCCGAATCGTGATTTATCTGCTTCGACTAAAATCTCACGCTCTTCGCGAATGATCTCCGCAGCATCAGCCCATCGATAAACAAGATTCTCCTTACGCAGGATCTCCCATTCATCGCCGCCCATAGAGAATAGCGGCCCTAACAACATAACCATGGAGGGATTCGCGAAAGAATTCAGATGATATCGAAGCTGCTGTGCAGACTCCTTCTCTACGCTTACCGCCAATTGAAAGCCGTCACCAGCATCACGATAGATCTCCGTGACCCGTCGTTCTTTCGGTGTGGTGGTACTACATCCCGCCGCAAACACCAATACCAAAAGAACATTTGTTAGCTGTCGTACTATCATCTTCTACACCCCTCTTTTTATACCTAAAAATCCAGTCCTCTATCCAAAACCTTTATTCGGCTAGATAATGTAAACAGATATAACTTAACACATCAAATAAATGATTTACAAAATTCTACTAATTCATAGCACGGTATAATAAGCAAAATTCCAGATGCGATGCAACAACTTTTTTATTCTTATATTACAAAAAGGGAGTATCCCCTTCGTTGGACTGAGTACTACATCTTGCGTGGTGATCATGGGCCTTCGCTCTCCAAAGTGCAATATATGGACACCCGTCCACTAAAAGGGATACCCCCTTTACAAAAATTAGATCATGCCCTCGAATGGACATCCGCATAACAGAGATTATTCTTAATATGACCACAAAAAAAGACCGTGCGTCGTTGACGCACGGTCTTTTTTTCTATTCCGCAGAGCGGAACTGGATAATTCGCTGAAGGCGAATTACTCTTAACGCACTTTGCCTTCTGCTCTGCGTTTCTCCATGATTGTCTCAGCCAATTCAAAGGGAACGCCTTCGTAATGCTCAAACACCATCGAGAATGAACCGCGGCCCTGGGTCATTGTACGGATGGAGTTGGAATATCCGAACATTTCACCCAGAGGAACAAATCCACGTACCAGCTTGGTTCCGTACTTATCATCCATACCCTCAACACGTCCACGACGCTGACAGATAGATCCGGTGGCGGCACCCATGTAATCTTCAGGAACAGCAACCTCAACAGCCATGACCGGCTCCAGAATCTGCGGATTCGCTTTAAGGAAGAGGCTCTTGAAACACTGGCGGGCTGCCTCAATAAAGGCGAACTCACTGGAGTCAACTTCATGGTAAGATCCGTCATAAACGGTTACCTTTACGTCAACTACCGGGTAACCACCACAAGGGCCAGCTACCATTGCTTTAATAATGCCCTTTTCAACAGCAGGAATATACTCGGAAGGAATAACACCGCCCTTGATCTCGTTAACAAAGGCAAAGCCCTGACCAGGCTCCTGTGGCTCAAGTTTGAAGGATACGTTCGCGAACTGACCACGTCCACCAGACTGCTTGGAGTGCTTATAAGATCCATCAACAGCATGACGCAGTGTTTCCCGGTAAGCAACTTCGGGACGATCAACCTCTGCCACAACGGCAAATTCACGTTTCAGACGGTCAACAATGATCTCAAGATGAAGCTCACCCATACCTGAGATAACGGTTTCGCTTGTCTCAGGGTCATAGTTAACAGTGAAGGTAGGATCTTCCTGTGCCAGAGCGTGCAGAGCAATGCCGAGTTTCTCATTATCGCTACGGGAGGCGGGCCGAATCGCAATCGAGATAACCGGGGCAGGGAACTCAATCGCTTCCAGAATAATGGGATTTTCCGGGCAGCACAGTGTATCACCCGTGCGTGTTTTAGGAACACCTACAACCGCTACAATATCACCGGCATGCGCAACCTCAAGAGCTTCCTGTCGATTTGCATGCATACGGAAGAGACGACCAATACGACCTTTTTGCTCCATTGAGCTGTTAAAAATGGTATCGCCTGCATGGACAGTACCTGAGTAGATACGGATAAAAACAATCTTGCCCATATGCTTATCGGTTAAAATCTTAAATGCCAGAGCGGAGAAAGGCGCATCGTCCTTGGGCTCACGCACCAGATCAGGATCATCGGATGAGGCCACATTGCCAATATCAAGCGGGGAGGGCATATAATCAATAATAGCATTGAGCAAAGGCTGAATACCCTTGTTCTTAAATGCGGTTCCGCAATAAGTCGGAACGAGCTTACGCGTGATCGCGCCCTTACGAATTCCATACTTAATATCCTTGATCGACAAAGTGCCTTCCTCAAAGTATTTCTCCATCAGAGCATCATCCTGCTCAGCTGCCTTCTCAACTATCTCAGCACGCATCTCTTCACACTTCTCCTGAAGATCGGCTGGCATCTCAGATTCAATCACCTTTAGACCATGTGACTCTTCATCAAAGGTCAATGCTTTCATAGTAATCAGATCAACCACGCCCTCAAAAGTCTCACCGGCGCCGATTGGGCAAACCATGGGAACCGGGTTGCCATTCAACGTATCGCGAATCTCGTTAACAACTGCTAAAAAGTTGGCACCTATGCGGTCCATTTTGTTCACCATACAAATTTTCGGCACTTCATATTTCTCACTCTGGCGCCACACCTGTTCGGACTGAGGCTGAACACCTCCAACCGCACAGAAAAGCGCGACCGCGCCATCAAGAACGCGCAGTGAACGCTCAACCTCAGCAGTAAAATCAACGTGGCCGGGGGTATCAATCAAGCTGATCTGGTGACCATTCCACTCAACAGCTGTAGCAGCGGATGTAATCGTAATGCCGCGCTCTTGCTCCTGCTCCATATAATCCATGATGGCGGCACCTTCGTGTACTTCACCAATCTTGTAGCTCTTACCTGAATAAAACAGAATACGTTCACTGCATGTGGTCTTACCTGCATCAATATGCGCCATGATGCCGATATTACGAATATTCTCTAACGGGATGGTTCTTGGCATAGTCTTGGACTCCTTGTTGCCTTTTAGTTCTCTTCTAAAAATGGAGCACGTATTTTGGACTTTTTCAACCGCCAAAACAAGCCTAAAAGATGCAATACCGTGAAAATATACAAGGCCTTGAACCTAGTCATAAAAATGCCCCACCCTTAATGGAATGGAACTTAATCGTTTTTTCGATACTGAATTTACTTTTCATGAAATGCCAATCTCCTTTTTCACAATAACTCGGAATGCACCTTGACTAAAAAACTTAATCCTATATCATGTTAAGTGAATTCAATAGTTAACAACGCTTTGCGTTGCATAGGAAAAACGAAAAGTTGATTTTATAGCAACTAATGATTAAAGAGTGCGAATACATGAAAGTCGTCATAGCCGAAAAACCCTCCGTCGCACGCGAGATTGCATCCGTGCTTAAGATCACAAACAAGCAATCCGGCTTTATCACAGGCCGGGGCTGCGCAGTTACATGGGCATTCGGGCATTTAGTTACCCTGCAGGAACCGGGTGAGTATGATGCGACCTTAAAAAAATGGACCCTCGCATCCCTCCCTTTTATCCCCCAGGAATTTCACCTTAAGCTAATCGGCAACCAGGGCGTGGCCGAACAATTTGCAACCATAAAAACCCTCTTCGAAAAAGCCGACGAGATCATCTGCGCCACCGATGCAGGACGCGAGGGAGAACTGATTTTCCGCTATATTCTCGCACTCAGCAAATGTGAAGAGAAACCGATACGCCGTCTCTGGCTTAACTCCCTGACACCTGATGCCATTCTGGAGGCATTTAAGAATCTTAAGGACGGCCATCTGTATGACCCTCTCTACGCTGCAGCCCGCTGCCGAAGCGAAGCCGACTGGATTGTCGGACTGAATGCAACCCGCTATTTTACCGTTCGACACGGGCGCACAGGCGGCGGTTCAGATCGCGTGCTCTGGAGCATTGGCCGTGTACAGACCCCCGTGCTGGCTATGATTGTCCACCGCGATGATGAAATTCTTAATTTCATACCACAGCCATTCTGGGAGTTGGCTACAATATACCGTCAGGTAACCTTTAAATACACCGGCAAGCGATTTAAAGAACCGGAAAAGGCAGAGGCCTTGCTCAAAAAAATTATGCCCCACCTCTTTGAGATCACCTCAATCAGCGGCAAGGAGAAAAAAGAGCTGCCTCCTCAGCTGTTCGACCTCACCACTCTGCAACGTGAAGCCAATAAGCTGCATGGACTTTCGGCTGCCGATACCCTTAAGGCAACCCAGACGCTCTACGAAGCCAAGCTCGTAACTTACCCCAGAACCGATTCCCGCTACCTAAGTAATGACATGAAACCGCGAATTCCTAAAATTCTGGAACAGCTTACCCCGCAATGGACCGAACAAATCGAGCCGCTCAACCTCGCTAAGCTTCCATTCACTACAAGGATTATAAATGACAAAAAGGTGACCGATCACCATGCTGTAATCCCTACCGGGATGCAGCCCCGACAGATCGGCCATAACGAAATGTTGATCTACAAGCTGATCACCACCCAGTTCATTGCCGCCTTCTACCCAGTATGCATCAAAAAAATCACCACAGTAAAAGGAGAGAGCTGCCAGATTGAATTTCAGGCCAAAGGCACACAAGTCCTGAAAGCGGGCTGGACTGTTCTTTTCCCGAAACCGACAAAAAAACGAAGCACCGATGAGGATGACCAGCAAATGCCCGCCTTTGAAAAGGGTGAAAGCGGTCCACATGAACCAGTCTTGCGCGAAGGGAAATCCAAGCCCCCCAAACACTTCACCGAAAATACACTTCTGGGTGCCATGGAAGCCGCCGGAAAACAGGTCGACGACGATGTAATACGTGAGGCCCTTAAAGAACGCGGCATAGGAACACCGGCAACCCGCGCCGCAATTATCGAGACCCTGCTCCGGCGTAACTACATTCAACGCAATAAAAAACAGATCCTCGCCACCGATATGGGACGCTGCCTGATTGCGCTCCTGCAAGATCCGATGCTTAAGTCACCCGGAATGACCGGCGAGTGGGAGGAGAAACTAAAAAAGATTGAGCGTAACGAAATCAATGCCGCCGATTTTATGAAAAACATTGCCGACTATACCCAGACCCTGATCCAAACCAGCTCAGCCAACGAATTTGATCACGGCCGCTGGGGCAGCTGCCCGCTCTGCGGCAAAAAGGTTATCAAAGGAAAACGTGCCTACGGGTGCTCCGGCTGGAAAGAGGGCTGCTCCTTTATCCTTGAACCTGAATATGAGGACATGGTTCTCACCCCCAAGCAAATCCAGACACTTTTACAAATGCATATATTGCCCCACTCGGTCAAAATCAAAGATCAGCCACGCCTGCTGGTGCTCTCACACATGGGCCAGCTCATGGATCTCAACATCCCCTCAGCCGATAAACAAAAACAATGACTCACCAAAAAAAATACATGCGGGTCTCCCCTAACGAAGATTCCCACATGTACAAGTAAAAGCCCATAATTAAATATACTGATTGATCAAAGCCTCATAACGCTCCTGCTTACCACTGATCATTGGTGGCTCACCGCCAGCAGCACCGATTGAAGCCAGGTCTTCAAGAGTCAACGCTCCGGAGGCAAACTCCGCCCCCTTGCCGCTATCAAAAGAGGCATAGCGCTTTGCACGCATCTCTTTATACGAGGAGCCTGTCAGGATCTTATCCGCCACAACCAAAGCGCGGGCGAATGTATCCATACCGGCAATATGGGCAATAAAGATATCCTCCAGATCGGTGGAGTTACGACGAATCTTGGCATCAAAGTTGGTGCCGCCACCCTGCAGTCCGCCAGCTTCCAGAATAACCAGCATCGCCTCAACGGTCTCTCCCAGATTAATCGGGAACTGATCTGTGTCCCAGCCATTCTGATAATCACCGCGGTTGGCATCGATGCTGCCAAGCATACCGGCATTAGCCGCAACCTGCAACTCGTGCTGGAATGTGTGCTGCGCCAGAGTGGCGTGGTTAACCTCAACATTGATTTTAAAATCTTTTTCCAAGCCATGCTCTTTCAAGAATCCTATCACAGTCGCACAGTCAAAATCATACTGATGCTTGCTGGGTTCCATCGGTTTGGGCTCAATAAAGAAGTTTCCTTTGAATCCATTGGCGCGGGCATAATCGCGGGCCATTGTCAGGAACTTACCAAAATTATTCAGCTCCTTCTTCATATCGGTGTTAAGCAGGCTCATATACCCTTCGCGTCCACCCCAGAAAACATAGTTTTCACCACCAAGCTCAATTGTGGCATCAATTGCATTCTTGAGCTGAGCACCGGCATAGGCAACCGTTGCAAAATCAGGGTTGGTTCCGGCACCATTCATATAACGCGGATGGCTGAACAGATTTGAGGTGCCCCACAGTAGCTTAACCCCTGAAGCGGCCTGCTTCTCTTTGGCATAGGCCACAATGCTCTGCAGACGAGCGGTGGACTCAGTGAAGTTCGCCCCCTCATCAACCAGATCATTATCATGAAAACAGTAGAACGGAGCACCTAACTTGGTGATAAATTCAAATGCGGCATCCATCTTATTTTTGGCACATGCATCGGCATCAGCCCCCTCAAACCATGGGAATTTCTGCGTGCCGCTCCCAAAGGGGTCACCGCCGGTTCCACAAAATGTGTGCCAGTAAGCTACCGCAAAGCGCATATGCTCTTTCATTGTCTTACCTGCTACAACAGCATTTTCATCATACCACCTGAAGGCCAGTGGATTATCACTTTCCACGCCCTCAAAAGCAATCCTTGAAATATTAGGGAAAAACTCCCGGTTTCCTGTTACTACGCTCATTTTTTCTCCTTAACTTCTGTGTTAACTCTCTTTTAAATCTCGAAACTAAAAATATACCATTTAGAGTACAGCTTTTCCAGATGCTTTTTAGACCGAAAATCTAGCAGAAAACACAGACACAATTCATCAATCATTATCTAAGGCATTCACAACCCGCAACCTCAGCTCCCTGGCAGAACATAAACCTCCCCATATCCCGAACTTCATCTTTTCGACAATATTCTCAACACGCCAGCAACCTTACCAAACCACCAGCCCGCTGTCAATATCAAACAACCTGTCACTTTATCACGTTCGGTTGGAGCGTGAAGCAGGGAACTGTCCGGTTTCAAACCGGACCTGCTTTTTCATCAACACCTAAGAAATGCGCCCATCTGTCGTATGGGTTGCGGACAGAGCCTGCGCTGTGGTATAATTTTTACGTATTTTTTAGGGACTAAAGCAGCCATGTAAATCATACAACTCAACATGAATTGTAATAAGTTACAATTGATCAAGTGGAGGACGTGTAGTTGTGGTTCTGCTGTATTAGAGAGGGAGAGAAAATATGATGGCAGACTGGAAAAAAGAGCTGAGCGGGATCATCAGCAGTAAATCACGGGCCTCACGGGCGCAGCAGGAAAATGCGGTTTTTGAGGCATTTCTTGATGAGGTGGCGCTACCGGCACTCAAAAAAATTGCCGCAGAGCTGAGCGAAAACCATGCGCGCGATACGCAGGTTCGTCGGGCTCCGGCATCGGCCACTTTGAATGTCCGCTATGAAGACAACGATGAAATTATTTTTCAGGTAATGAAACACTTTGTTCAGAGCGGCATTCTGCCACGGGCGGAGGTGCGCCTGAGCCGTGGGCAGAAACTAATCAAATATGCGGGCATGTTTAAAGAAGACCCCCAGTCCTATCCGGTCTCTGATATCTCAGGCGATGATGTAATTCAATGTTTCCTGAAATATTATCGATTAACCATGGACAAAAACCTGAAATCTTCCGGTGATTGATGAATGACACTTTGAAGAGGCTGATTGCCGCGCACAGCACCCCCGGCGATGAAGGCGCGGTGGCTGAAATTTTGCGCCAGTGCTGGCGGCGATCCGGCTGGAAAGTTGAAGATCTCGGAAAGTATGCGCTTACCGCAAAAAAACTGCAAAAAACGGCTGAGAAACGTCCGCGTCTGTTGATATGTGCCCATATGGATTCACCGGGTTTTATTGTTGATCGTCCCGGATGGGAAGAATTCGAGGGAGCCGATGGCTCCAGGTCGGTCAATATCGTCCTGCTGGGATCGCCTTCTTTTGAAGGCGAAGCGGTTGAAGCACGGCTAAAGTGTCGCAATGGAGTCTTTAGCGGTCGAATCATAAAAACGAATACCGAAGAAGAAGACAATCCCGAATTTTGTTTTGAGATCACCAAAGATGGTGCTGAAAAGACAGATCTATGCATTGGCGACCGAGTCTGCTACGCCCCGCTGATCTCCAGCGAAGGAGATCTGATCAAGGCTCCATTCCTGGATAACCGTCTTGGTTGCTGGATGCTGACGCAGCTGGCGGAGCTTGAGCCGGGGTGGAATCAACGCTACGAGGTGGTGCTTGGTGCGGCTGGTTCGGAGGAGATGACGGGGTTTGGCGCGCAGGTGCTAGCCGCCGAGGTGGATGCCGATCTGGTGATTGTGCTGGATGCGACTTATGAGGCGGAGGAGCAAGGAGTCAAGCTGGGTGACGGAGCGGTAGTGACTCTGAGCGATGCTTCAGTGCTGTTGGATCCCGTCACCCGGGATCATATCATGCAGATAATGGGTGATGCCGGCGTTCCGATTCAATTTGAGGTATATAACTACAGTGGTACAGATGCGCGCGCATTTCCGATGCAGGGCAGGTGCGCCCCGGTTCTGGCTTTACTGGTGCCAAGCCGCGGCAACCACAGCCCTTGCGAAACTGTGCACAGCACCGACCTGCAGAGCTGGGAGCGTGCAATAAAGGCTTTGGAGGCGAACTTTTAAACTACGGCTGGCGCGAATAACTTGGAACAGCGAAGCCGCAACCCATTTTTTGACAGGATTACAAGATTAACATGATATGGATGCTTAATAGATTTTACCCACAGAGTTAAGAAGGTTACAGCAAAAAAAAATTATGGAAATATGTATTTTAGCAAGTGGCAGTAAAGGCAACTGCATCTTTATATCCGGGGGAGGCACATCGCTCCTGATTGATGCGGGGTTATCAGCCAAAGAGACCCTGCGGCGCATGGAGATAGCCGGAATCGACAAAACGGCGATAAAATCCATCCTGCTGACCCACGATCACTCGGACCACTGCAAGGGCATTCGCGTTCTGAGCAATAAGCTGGAGGCTGAAATTTTTGCCAACGAAGGTACCGCAACCGCGCTGGAGAGCCAGGACCCCAAGTTGCAGAGCGGGTTCACGCTATTTGACTGCTGTGATGGTTTTGAGATTAACGATCTGCGGATTGAGCCTTTTCAGGTGCCGCACGATGCCAGCGACACGGTTGGATTTGTACTTGATGACGGCAAATCACGTCTTTGCGTGGTGACCGATATCGGGCAGGCCACGGCTCTTGTCAGATTCAAGATGAGTGACTGTGACATGGTTGTGGTTGAAAGTAACCACGATGTGGAGATGCTGCGACAGTCCAATCGACCCTGGTCGCTCAAACAGAGAATCGAAGGACGCAGCGGACATCTCTGCAACGAAGATGCCGCCGAGCTCGTAAGAGAGAGTGCCAGCAGCAGATTAAAAACAATTTTTCTGGCGCATCTAAGTGAAGATTGCAACACACCGCATTTAGCTCGCAGTACCATGGTTGATGCACTGGAGGATATTAAACTCAAAAACCTGCCGGTTTTTGTGGCCAGTCAGCGAGAAGTAAGTCAAGTCATACGGTTTTGATTTGCGCTAAATCCAAAAACGTTATAGGATCAAGCGCATGAAATTATTTATCGCCAGCCAGAGCGGGGGAGATATTTCTAATGCAACGGAGACGCAACCAAACTGATTGGATACAGATGATTGTTACTACGTCAATAGTATTTCTCACAGAGGCATAGAGCCCACAGAGAGTAAGCCATTAAATCAGGAATATTACTCTGTGATCTCTGTGCCTCTGTGAGAGATAAAAAATGTGCATAAATAACAAGAAGTTGGTTTTATAGCAACTAAGGTACATAGCAATGGCTGAGGCCATTTAACAACAAACAAGAGAGAGAAGCAGATATGAACGCAAAGGGATTACTATTTTTTACTTTTGTGGCTGGCATGGCCACCGCCGCAATGACACAGAGCTGTGCAAACAGCAAACTAAGTGCTGCAGAACAGAAAGATGGTTTTGTTGCAATCTTCGACGGCAAATCACTTGACGGATGGCGGAGCCGCGGGAAACCTGAGCTGCCGAGCAAAGGCTGGGAAGTTAAAGACGGCGTATTGACTGTATTGGCTGCAAATGCCGGTGGCCGTGGAGGCGACATCATAACCAAAAAAATGTATTCCAGCTTTATTCTTAAGCTGGATTTCCGGCTGACCGATAAGGCCAACAGCGGCATTAAATATCTCTTTGACCCCAAGAAGTTCGGTGGCACAACGATGGAGTATCAGGTACTTGACGCTGCTCACCCGGATGCCGCAAGGGGACGCGATGGCAACCGCACAGTGGCATCACTTTACGACGTAATGCCGGCTGCAGCCGATAAAACAGTCAAACCGGTTGGTGAGTGGAATGAGATAATGCTCGTGATCAAGGGCATGCATGTGGAGCACTGGCTGAACAGGAAAAAGGTTTTGGAATTTGAACGCGGTTCTGATGCCTTCAACGCGGCGGTAGCCAAAAGTAAATTCAAACGGCACGCAGGCTGGGGAACCCAGAGCAAGGGTCATGTTCTGCTACAGGACCATGGGGACAGGGTCTCCTACCGCAATATAAGAATTAAAGAGCTGTAATAATTCGCCTGTTGACATTAATCAGTCATGCGTGTTACTGTATTAGCTCTCTAGTACAGTACTTGAGATATCAAACAAATAATAAAAGGACAAAGTATGAAAACATACAAACTAATCATAGCGGCAGCACTTATTTCACTGTCGGCATCGGCTCAGATCAAAACTTCTGACTTTCCTGCAAACATGAAGTATCTTGGTCACCTTGATCTTAAAGCTCTTTGTAGTTCAAAGGTGGGCGATATGATTAAAGAGACAATGGATGAAGAGGCCACTAGTAAGATGGCTGCCTTTACAGCACTGAGTGGCATCGACATGATGAAAGATATTGATTCGCTCTATTTTATGGGTGATGAGGGCAACTCGGATGCGGCGATGCTCTATGCCAGCGGGCGTTTTGATGTTAAAAAACTGACAACCATAATTGGTGGCAACGACGATTTTAAGAGCGAGGCCTGCGGCTCCCATCAGCTTCTTAGCTGGGTTGATGACGATACGCCACATCATGGCTGTTTTGTAAACTCCGGTTTTGCTATAGGGGCGGACAGCATAGAAACACTGAAAAAGGCCATTGCGATAATTGACGGTAAAGGCGAGTCACTCGCTGCAACCAGTCCATTTGCCAAAATTATTGGGAACAAACCCGGCCGATTCGTAACAATTGCAGCCAAAGAGGTGGCCACAATGGCAAAAGATGCTCCCATGTTACCTATGTTGGGTCAGGTGAATTCTCTTGTTTTCAGTGTGGATCAGCCATCGGCAGCGACCTGCGATCTTTTGCTTAAGGCAATTGTAAGCTCGCCTGATACTGAGAAAGCTCAGGAACTTGCTGCTATGCTGAATGGTTTTAAGGCTATGATTGCACTGGGATCAGCGGAAAACCCGGAAGTTGCAGCACTGGCCAATAACTTCAATGTTGAGATGAAAAACACAAAACTCAGCATGGGGCTTAAAATCACAGAGGCTGACTTAAGAAAACAGCTTGTTGAAGGCATGAAAAAAGCTAGTGAGGATGAACCCCCTGCAGAAGAGATGACTCCCCCCGCTGCGACGATGCAGTAAACAGGGATTAGAGGAAATTCTAAAGTGCGAGAGTTCTAAAGTGCTAAAGACCGGTGGGGATCTCCCTGCCGGTCTTTTTTGTGTACCTAACGCAGCGGAGCCGCCTGTCTGCGTGCTACGCACAGGCAGGCAACCAAACTGCGCCTACTCAGTTGCCCCTCTTTTTAAACTACGAATGGACGCAAATGAACGCGAATGTGAATCTCAATACTGGGGTATGAGTACGCATGCATGTCTTCGCCAATCCTATTCGTACACTCAATTCGCGTCCATTCGCGGTTACTTCTTCCTTTCACTAATGTTTAATTAAGGGCCCACGCGAAAATAACTTCACATTTTGGTGGCGAATGCATCACACCTGACTTCGTTGCGGAAACTCGAAATATGTCCATATTCCTGTATTTCCGCGCCTTATCAGGCATGCGCCTCGACACAAAAATTTGTGACTTTATTTCCGCGCAGACCCTAAGAGACAGGTTGTTTGTGATTCCGTCCAGATCAAGTGGCTCCACTGCGCGGAGCAGCCATGTAGGTCCGGTTTTTAACCGGCCTGTCCGGTTGAAAACCGGACCTACGGGATGATGGGTGTGTTGACGCGGAAGAAGAGCGATTCTTCGGAGCTGCTGACGGAGGTCGTGGTCTGATCTGCCTGGCCGGCAACTGCAGCCCCCTGCTGAGCCCAGCCAATGGAGGCGGGAGTGCCGTTGGTTTCAATCAGATAGTTCTGACCAACAATTGAGACAAAGGTCAGCCACCAATTTCCAGGGATGCCCGAATCCGGGTAGAATTCGGTAATATCGGGGTTGGGAACACCTTGTGGTGGTTCATCGCTGGCGATCGTGATTGTGTCAGCACCTTCGGTCAGCTCTGTTGTTGATACAAAGTTCACTGATACAAAGTTTACTGATCCACTCACCGAATGATCACCAACTGTCCCTGTGACCGAATAGCTAAACTGCGCAGGGGAACCCCCAAGCTGAAAATAAACAAAATTTGTAGCACTACCATTCCATGGATCCGTAGGATCCGTAGGGTAATCATAAGGGGTCAAACCGCTTGGAATGTTCTCGGTCAAAACCCAGTAACTGGTCCCAGCGGGCGGTGTAACCGTTATCACGACATTAGTTCCCGTTATTGTTCTGACTACCGGGTAGAAAATCTCCGTAAAGGTGGCGGAGAGCGAGTTGGTCAGCTGATTAGTAACTGTTGTAGATACCGGGTTTGTGGGTGCGGCCCAACCGAAGACCTCCTTGTATTTGATGGTATACTCGCCGGTGAGGACGTTGGTAGCCTCAGCGCTGGCAAGCCAGTTTGTGCCACCATCGATGCTCCAGGCGACATCGTTGCTAACCGCAGCGGCGGGAGTTAGATCGATCTTTATCCAGCCCATGGGGATTGCGGTCACGGTCAGGATTGCGCTAGCGCTGGTGACTGCGCCGGCGAGATTGCTGACGATGCAGGTGATCTGATCGCCATCCTGAGCGAGGGTCACAGAGGCGAGGGTTAAAGTTATATTGGTAGCATCCGTAATCAGCGAGCTATTGAGATACCACTGATAACTGATGGACTCCGCGCTGATTGCCTCAATCGAGAAATCAGCATCCTGCTGCTCCTCGACCGATCTTGATAGCGGCTGGGTTGTGATCTCGGGCATATCGGGAAGATAGCCGAGGCTGGTGAATTTTACGGCAAAGCCGAACTGCTCAACACCGCCATCCCCCCATGGATCATCCTTATCCCAGACATCATGAAAACCACCGCTGACCCAGTTGTCATCGGAGAAGGTCAGGCCACCGGCGTAGAAAACACCACTCTCTGCCGCCAGCGTAAGGGTTTCGTCTTTATCCGAGCCGCCGACATAGTGGCTCCAGAGGCTTGTGCCGCCAGGATCAAAAGCGATGATGAAACCATCCATCCCGCCATTATGGTCATTATCGGCCTCTGGCAGCCAGCCCGCGGTCGGGGTTGATCCCCCGATGACCATCTGCGAGTCGTCCAGTTGCTGGATTGAGGTGATAGAATCATCACCGGTTGAACCATATAACTGACTCCAATTCACGGCGAAGGATGTTCCATTGTCGGTGATGGATGTCACAAAGCCATCACCGTCATTACTATCCAGAGCACCATCGCCCATAAAATCATAGGAGCTGGTTGAACCGGCGGCAAAGAGGTGACCGGAGACACTCTCAAAGGCCAAGGCGGCAACGGAGTCATCGCCGCTGCCTCCAATGAAGGTTGACCAGATATGATCACCGTTGCTGCTCAGCTTGACCACAAAACCAGCCTTATGTGAGGCTGAGGGAACAACGATTCCCGGAAAGGCTACCCAGCCCGAGGATTCCGTTTCGCCACCGACATAGAGAAATCCATTTGTTCCGATTGTGCAGGTGAGTGCGGAATCATAGTTCTCGCCACCCAGATAGTGAATCCAGATCGGCGCACCGGATGGGGACATTTTGACAACAACCGCGTCACGATCACCCTGTAGAGAAGTTCCATAGGTGGTTCCTCCAACCTGATAACCGGGTACAGAGATTGTCAGACCGTCGATGCTGGTATAACCGACGGCATAGATGTTGCCATTTGTATCAACCGTCACGGCGTTAAAGGCGTTGGTGGCATCGACAGCACCCAGAGTATATATGCTAGATCCAGCACCATCATCTTTGGACAGCTTATAGATATGCGCATCGGTGCCTCCATTATCCGAAGAATCTGTTCGATTCTGCCAGGCAGCGGCAAAGACCGAGTCTCCGTATTCAGCAATGCCGCGAACTTCATCATCCTCTCCTTCGCCCAAACAGACATACCACTGCAACACGCCGTTGGTGTTAACCTCCGACACAAAGCCATCCTTGGCTCCTATATAAGTATAAGGAGGAGTTGGATAATAGGCACCACCATCCTTAATGATTCCGCCATCGCCCAGATAGCCACCAAAATAGCCATTGTAATCGGAGTCAATTGCCGAGGCCTTGACGCAATCATTGCCATATTGCCCACCGACATAGGTTGACCAGTCCTCATTCACGAAGAAAGAGGCCAAGAGATTGAGGCTCTGAAGGCATAAAAAGGCAGAAACTAACAAATATCTATAGATTTTATCGGCACACATATGAGTTATTAATATAGCAGTTAGTGTGCCACTTGACAATTATGACTTCTGTCTAGCTATTCAAAATTTGAAAGGATAACAGGATCTATAGGATTATCTTGCTCCATTGTATTGCAATTATTAATATAGTAAGGCCTTCGAGGCAACACTAAGTCTTTAGTATTGTCCAGAAAGTAGGTCCGGTTTCCAACCGGGCAATCCCGATGAAATCGGGATCTACAGGTATATCTGTGTTAAAATTGCTTATCTGTGCTCAAAAGGCCAAGAGTTGAGAGAATAGCAACTACCGCAGCGATAACTTTCACACAACTTAACAAAGAATGTGATATCATGTATTTGATCATTTGGAGAAAGTTTGGTTGTCTGCCTGATTAATCGTTTCGTCCACCGTGTAACGGCGGACATACTGAGCAGCACAGTATATCTGCCGTTACACGGTGGATTATCGTTCAAAAAGGTCGCCAGTTTGCGGCTGTTCCGAAGCCGGCTTTAGTTGCTTGCTACCAACAACTTATGGAAACAGCTGCTTAAGTTTCTTGTTTTTTATGACAGAAATTGAGAGAGTAACTACTAATGGATAAGCAGAATACAGATTTTCAACTACCGTACCGGATCTCGGTTTGCGGGCGCAGCGAGCTGCCGGCTTTCCAGGAGCGCGGCATGACCCATCTGTTATCTATCGACTCACCGGGGAGCCCGACTGCCACGCCGGAGTGGTACAGCGGGGTTCACCGCCATCTGGCCTTTGTGGATGTTGAGTCGAAGACGATGGCCTTTGCCTTTGGGCTGGTTCCTCCACAGCGGTTGGATGTGGAGGAGATTCTGGAGTTTGGTAATGAGTGCCTGAAGGCCAGCCGTGTGGGCGGGGTGCATCTGGTAATTCACTGCCTGGCTGGAGTCAGCCGCTCGCCGGCAGCGGCCTATGCGATTATGTGCATGCTCGACGGGGCCGGTTGCGAGCAGGCGGCTTTCGAACACCTCATGCATATTCGCCCTTGCGCAGTGCCCAACCGGCTAATCGTAAAATATGCCGATGCGATTCTTGGTCGCCAAGGTGCGATGCTTGGGAGTTGTTCGTAGATGGAGCCTGTTCGAAAAGGTTTTCGTACGTAGTTCACGCTTCAGCGTGTTGAATCATAAGAAAAAGCCCCGTTTCAACTAAAATAAATCGCATTCTGGATGTCCTACGTTCCGTTATTTTCTTTGTGATACTATCATTCATTTCCTTGAATATCCAATAACCAACACGGAACTCCCAATATCCAAGGAGAGCCGCTTCGCTCCATACCGAGCTGGGGCTCAGCACTCCCAAGCCCCCTAATGAGGTGGAACTTAAGCGATTTTTTGATTCATTATTCTGTTACGAGATCGTTCCGTTGCATGGCGTTCATGTAAGTTGGTCGGTTCGATATGTTCGATATTGCAAAACCGGGGAAAACAGATTAGAATATCAGCTTATATTTTTAATGAGGAATAAATAAATGAAGCGAACGGTTAAATTAGATATTGATGAGAACTGTGAGATTGGTCCGGGTATAAACCGGCGGATTCAGGAGTTACGCAGTGAGAGTGTTGATACAAAGCCCTCTTTATCTATTGAGCGGGCTTTAATTGAAACAACATTTTATCAAGAGAACTACGGCAAATACTCGATTCCTGTTTTACGGGCACTCAATTATATGGAGATCTGTAAAAAGCACAGCATTTATATTGGAGAGCATGAGCTGATTGTAGCCGAGCGGGGTCCGCGACCCGGTGCTGTTCCGACATTTCCCGAGCTGACCTGCCACAGCACAGAGGATTTTCATGTTTTGAACGATCGAGATCAGCAGTGCTATACCATCGATCAAGCTGATATTGACCGTTACGAGCAGGAGGTCATCCCCTATTGGCAGGGACGAACCGTGCGCGAGCGTATTTTCAGTCATGTCTCTGATGAGTGGCGCAGAGCCTATGAGGCCGGTCTTTTCACAGAGTTCATGGAGCAGCGGGCTCCGGGCCACACCTGTCTGGACGGCAAAATCTACCGGATGGGGATGCTGGACTTTAAAAAGCAGATCAGCGATCATCTGGCTTCGCTTGATTATCTGAATGATCCTGAGGCCACCGACAAATCGGAGGAACTCAAGGCTATGGCGATCAGCTGCGATGCGATCATCACCTTCGCCAACCGTCATGCGGAGCTGGCGGCAAAGATGGCTGAAAACGAGAGCGATCCGCAGAGGGTGACAGAGCTGCAAAAAATTGCGGAGGTTTGTCGTTGGGTACCGGCCCATGCCCCGCGAACATTTCATGAGGCGATTCAGATGTACTGGTTTGTACATCTGGGCACTATCACCGAGCTTAACGGCTGGGATGCGATGAATCCCGGTCACTTTGATCAGCATCTGACCCCATTTTATATGCGTGAGGTGGCGGCAGGCACCCTGACCCGCGAGCAGGCCAAGGAGCTGATCAGCTGTTTCTGGATCAAGGTCAACAATCACCCGGCACCGCCCAAGGTTGGCATCACTGCCAAAGAGAGCGGCACCTACAATGATTTTACCAACATCAACATCGGAGGAATTAATCCCGAGGGCGAAAATGCGGTCAGCGAGCTCTCCTACATGATTCTGGAGGTGATTGAGGAGCTGCATATTCTACAACCGGGCAACTCGGTGCATATAAGCGCAAAAACGCCTGACAAATTCTTAAATGCGGCGGCAAAGGTGATCCGGCTAGGCCATGGATACCCATCCATTTTTAATGCGGATGCCTATGTAAAAGAGCTGGTAGCCCAGGGCAAATCTCTGAGAGATGCCCGTGAAGGTGGGTGCAGCGGATGTATTGAAGCGGGGACATTTGGTAAAGAGGCCTATATTCTGACTGGATATCTGAATGTCCCCAAGATCTTTGAGGTAACGCTCAACAACGGGATTAATCCGTCGAGCGGCATAAAAGTCGGACTGGAAACTGGTGATCCCCGTGATTTCAGGAGTTTTGAAGAGCTTTATGCGGCCTTTGAAAAGCAGCTGAATTATATTATCGATCTCAAGATGCGCACCTCGAACTATATTGACCGGATGTTTGCCAAATATGCGCCGGCACCCCTGCTCTCGGTTGTGATAGAGGACTGCATCGCTAAGGGGCGTGACTACTACAATGGCGGACCGCGCTACAACACCAACTACATTCAGTGCACCGGGCTGGGAACGGTAACCGACTCGCTTTCCACCATAAAAAAGCATGTTTACGAAAAAGGGAAGTACAGCATGGATGAGTTGCTGAAGGCGGTTACCGCAAACTTCAGCGGCAGCGAGGTGATGCGCCAGAGCATCATGAACCGCACCCCGTTCTTCGGTAACGACGATAATTATGCTGATGATATCGCCATACGGATATACAACGATTTACTCAAAGCGATTGACGGCAAGCCGAACACCAAGGGAGACAAATATCATCTGAACATGCTCTCAACCACCTGCCACATCTACTTCGGCAAGGTTCTGGGGGCAACTCCCAACGGGCGTTTATCCGGCAAATCCATCTCCAACGGCACCTCCCCCTCGCACGGCTCCGACACCAACGGCCCCGGCGCGGTGGTGAAATCACTGGGCAAGCTCGACCAGCTGCGCTCTGGTGGTACCCTCCTCAACCAGCGTTTCCTGCCGGCTCTGCTGAAAAAAGAGGCTGATATTGAAAAGCTCTGCAGTTTAGTTCGAACTTATTTCGCCATGGATGGACATCATATACAGTTTAATATTGTGGATACAGCAACTCTGCTGGAGGCCCAGAAGCATCCTGAGAACTATAAAGATCTGCTGGTGCGCATGGCTGGCTACAGCGACTACTTTAGTGATATGAATGTCGACTTGCAGCAGGAGATAATCGATCGTACGCAGAATGAGAGATTTTAACGGCTAAAAAGAGTTCCTCTTTTTAGGAAAACGCATTTCATGCGTTGAAAACTTTATTTTCTGTAACTATGCCATGCACACGAAAAGGGGCGAAAAGGGGCGAATATGGGCGAATATGGGCGAATATGAAACTCTAGCAACCTAACCGACTCCAGAATGGGACATAAACTGTATGTCGGCGTGATTCTGATGTACTGGAATTAACAATCAATCCTAATTTAACCGTAGAATTGATGATTCGTGTAACCACAGAAGCCTTTTCTTCCTCAAGTCCAAAACGCACGCGCAAACTTTTGTTAGTCATTTCCGAATTATTTACAATGCAGCGAACAAACAATCTTTTGCAGAATATTATATTACATTTTTGAAATCCGCCGCATCATGGCTGCACGGCGGGAGTATTTTGCTTTGAAGGCGATCAGCCTTCGATTAAACTCCGCTTCTTTCTTTTCCTGCTTGCTGGCATCGTGCAGATCTATCATTTTCTTCGCGGCTTCATCGTATGCTTTGGAAATCTTTTGCTCCATAAGCTTATCAATCTCACTCCAGATAGCATCCGCTCGTTGCATTACCGATTTTAAATGCAGCCGATGAGCCGCCTCCTTTTTTCGCTTCTTCCTTGCTCGAGCTTCCGTCTCTTTATTGACTCTGACCCCTCTAATATCAAGCACCTGAGTGGCAAAATCATCACAGGCCATTCGTTTTTGACAAGAGTCGTCTCCACGGTAAAAGCTCTGGTTGTTCAATTCAGCCATTACTTTCATGCCGTCGCCTGCCGCCACCCGTTCCAAAAGAGCTTTCATTTCATTGCGTGATAATGGGTCGAGAATGTGTTCGATTGTATCGCATTGACTCATAAACTCTCTCGAAAGATCAGCTGCGGCCTTCAACACATCCTGGTCAACAGGAAACTGCTTAATCAAGGCTCGATGAGCAGGGCCCAACATATCCATTCCGTATGGAACAGGTGGAATAGATTCATCTTCTTTTGCGTTATCCGTGTATTCATCTGGATTAAACCCGGCCAGCCAGCCGATAAATAGCGAGCGGTAGTCTCCCTGCAAAATCTCATTGCTAATACCGGCCAGATAACCAATAACACCTTCATTGATTTTTATAGAATGCGTCTACGTTTGGTTATTCCGTCTTTTGTGTGGGTAACCCTTCCGAGGTCCCATCTTCGCCCCGCAGGCGGGACTACGCCGAGGCAAGCAAGGACCTCAGCTACAGCAAAGGCTTTGATCGCGGTAAATCTGTAGGGCGGGGGCCGTGACCCCGCCACGCAACTTGCGAAATATTTCTTTGACCCATAAAAAAAACGGAAGAGCCAACATTTTAGACTCTTTACGCATGGGTCTGTGTGGTAATATTTGGGACATATATGGGTATTACAGGAAACATAAGCGACATCAAGCGCTACGCCATCAACGATGGGCCGGGTATCAGACTGACCATTTTTTTAAAAGGCTGTCCACTCTCATGCGCCTGGTGTCACAACCCGGAGACCATTTCACTACAGAGCGAGCTGATGTATATTTTCAAGCGCTGCATCCAATGTGGTGAGTGTGTCAGGGCATGTCCCAAAAAAGCACTCACGCTGGTGGATCAGCGAATTGTGCGTGACCCAGAGCTATGTGATCTGTGTGGCATCTGCACTGAGGTCTGCCCGACTCTGGCACTGGAGCTGGTGGGAGAGCAGATGACTCCAGATCAACTGATGGCCCGGATTGAGAGCGATCGCGTCTTTTTTGATGAATCGGGCGGGGGTGTCACCTTCTCCGGTGGCGAACCACTGATGCAACCAGAGTTTTTACTGGAGATGCTGCAGAGGTGTCATGCGGCGGGCGTTCACACGGTGGTGGACACATCCGGCTGCGGAGAGACAGAAAATCTTTTAAAGATTGCCGCGCTGACCGACCTTTTCCTCTTTGATATAAAGCTGGCTTCAGCGGAGCGACACCTGAAATGGACCGGAGCCAAGATGGAGGAGATTCACAGCAACCTGCGTCGACTGGCGAAGAGCGGCGCAAAGATTATATTCCGGATGCCGATGATCAATGGTATCAATTGTGATCGGGAGAACATTGAAAAGAGCGCCGCGCTGATAGCGGCTCTAACCGGGGGCAACCTGGTAATTGAGCTGCTGCCCTACCACGACATTGCCCAAAAGAAATATGAGCAGCTGGACCGGGAGTATGTACATGCAGATCGTTTTTCAGCACCAACCCCGCGCGAGCTCAGTGCGGCGGTTCTGATATTCGCCAGACACGGGATCGATGCACGAGTACAGTGACAATTCAAGTATTGATTAAAAATCAGGAGATATGCGATGACAGTATTATCAGGGTTGGACTGGGGAGTAATTGGCATATATTTCGCGGCTCTGGTTGCAGTTGTATGGTGGTCGTCGCGCAGACAGGATAGCTCAGCCGACTACTTTCTGGCTGGACGTAATATTGGCTGGTTCGCAATAGGCTCATCGCTATTTGCCTCCAATATCGGCTCCGAGCATATTGTCGGACTGGCCGGCTCCGGGGCATCAACGGGGATGGCGATGGCGCACTGGGAGATGCATGCCTGGGTGATGCTGCTGCTGGGGTGGGTCTTTGTGCCCTTTTACTACCGGGCCAATGTTTTTACGATGCCAGAGTTTCTGGAACGGCGTTTCAACTCCAAGGTGCGCTGGGTTCTTTCGGTTGTATCGCTGGTGGCCTATGTTTTTACCAAGGTATCGGTGACGGTCTATGCGGGTGCGCTGGTCTTTCAGACGCTGCTGCCGGAAATGCAGGTGAACATATTCGGGCAGATTTGGGGACCATTCTGGATCGGGGCGTTTGCAACCGTTATTCTGACGGGGATCTACACCATTTTCGGTGGTCTGCGGGCGGTGCTCTACACCGATACGGCTCAAGCCTTTATTCTGCTGATTGGCTCATTTTTCATCACCTTCTTCGGGCTCAAAGCACTGGGCGGCTGGAGTGAGCTGCAGGCGGTCTGCAGCGAACGTGCCAGCGAGCTGGCGCTCTGGAGGCCGATGGTGCAGGCGGGATCAGATCTGCCCTGGTGGAAAAACGGCGATTTTCCCTGGCTTGGAATCATGATTGCCTCTCCGATCATCGGAATCTGGTACTGGTGTACCGATCAATATATTGTGCAGCGGACACTGGCCGCCAAAAACCTGACAATGGCGCGTCGCGGAGCAATCTGGGGTGCCTTTCTGAAGGTGTGGCCGGTTATGATTTTTCTTGTTCCGGGTATGATTGGCTGGGCACTCCATCAGAAAGGGATTATGGTAATACCGCCCAAGGTTGTTGATGGAGTGACGGTCTCGAATATTGATGGTGATCAGGTTTTTGCGACGATGGTTATGAATCTTCTGCCAACCGGACTGCGCGGACTGGTAGTAGGAGGATTGCTGGCGGCGCTGATGAGTTCGTTATCGTCGCTGTTCAATTCTTGTGCATCGTTGTTCACGATTGATATCTACGAGAAGATCCGCCCCAACCAGAGCGAAAAACATCTGGTTACTGTGGGTCGCTGCGCAACCGCTATTATTGTATTGCTAGGAATGGCCTGGATTCCGGTGATGTACAAAGTAGCCGGGGGCGGGCTGTATCAGTATCTACAGAGCGTACAAGGCTACCTGGCGCCACCGATAACAGCAGTATTTCTGCTGGGACTTTTCTGGAAGCGCATTAATGCGCAGGGGGCGCTTTGGGGCCTTATCTCCGGTTTTCTGCTGGGAATGGCCAAGCTCACCATTCAGGCCAGGTTCAGCGCTATGGATGCAACTAAGCTTGCAGATCCAGTGTGGCTGGCAGCGATCGGAGATTTCAATTTCCTGTATGCATCTGGTGTTCTTTTTGCGATCAGCATTATGATTGTGATTGGAGTATCGCTGTTGGGCAAAGCGCAGGACGAAGCGTCGATTGCGGGGCTCACCTACGGATCGCTAGACAAGAAGGCGGTGCGGGCAACCATCGGAGCGTTTGATATTATTCTGACGGTAGTTACCGGGGCGCTGGTGCTGGGAATGTATATATATTTCAGTTACTGGCTGAGTTAAAATACGAAATATCAGGAAATGACCCAAAATAATCATGTTAATCATGTCAAAAATAATGCGATGCAAAAACACACTACGCACCCACATTTTTCTACCCCTCTATTTTTCTACCTCAAGAAACGCTTAAGTGCCACCCCATTACCCACCACCCGAACGCTAAGCATCCATCTCATAGCGATGGACGTACTTTATACATTCCCCCGTATGCCATTTGCGATATTTTAAGCTACTTGATATAATTCGTGCATGAAATTTGGAAGCATGAGAGATTCGACGGCTATTGCATTCACCAAATCTGTTGTAGAAGATCAGGGTGGCGTTGTTGTCGTATTGGAAAAAAGGAAGTTTTGTGAAAACTGCCGTAAAGTGCTGACCCGAAAATCATTAGCTATTCATTGGGTGGATCAATCCAAAGTTTTTTGCCAGGAATGCGCCTGCTCTTACCTTGAGAACGGTCCCCTGCTAAAGTATATGGATGGCGTGGTGGATGATCTTACGGTTGATCCGGTTGCTTTGAAGAGCATCTGCAGCACACCTCTGGGACGACTGGCAGTTATTGTTAACTGTGAGGATGTTCTATTATCATTCCAGAATCCTTATTTTCGGTCCAACTCAGATGTCAGGATTAAGGCAGAGAAAATCGATACATTTATTCTTGTCATAAAATCGGTGAATTATGGAGGTAAAGGATATCAAGACTCTGTCATCCGACTATTGGCGGCATACTCGATAGTCAGGATTTTTAAGTATTTCCCTGCTCTTTTTCCAACGCTGCTCAAGCTGGTTAAAGTTGGCGACAGGGAGTTACAACTTGCGGTATTGCAGGTTTTGCCCTCCATTAGTTGGGGACGATCGGAAAAGTTGCAGTTAATTGGTAGCATGCAGGCGCAAAATGACAAATCAATGTTAGATGCCCTTGCAAAGAATATGAAACGGTTGGGGATTAACAACGAAGATCAGTTCAAGATGGCAGTGACCTATCAGCCGATGGTTGATCAGCTGATGAGTTTGTACACAGCTGAAAAGTTAAGGCTCTTGCATAACTTCATCTTTCGTTATGTTTCTGGTGCCAGCGAGGATATGAAAAAAGCGAATTTGGCATTTGCCATAGTCAGGCAGATGGCAGAGAAGCAAGGCATCAGTGCTCTTCTTACCGCACTGCCGTCGAACATACAGAAGCTCATAAATATGCTGATTTGGAGTCGGGTGCCGCCGGATTATGAAGCAGTTGAGAACGAGCTGTACTTGAAGTTAACGAACTTAAAAAATCTGGATAGCTGGAGCCGGGAGAAACATGCGGTCATAAAGAAAGAGTATAGTGGGTTGCTCGGGCTAGTTGAAACAAAGGGAAATTGTGTCGGCCTTATCGTTAACAGCTGGTTGAAAAATCGCTTTAAAATGGTTTTACCCAAGCCCGAGAGTGCGTTACTGAAAGGAAGAGAGCAACCACCGGATGTTCCTTTCGCTAATAGAATTGAGTATAATTCTGACTTTGTGGCATTGCTTCCAAATCTTGTTTCAATGTATCAGCAAAAAAATATATCGTTGAAGGCCAATGGGATGCCGAGTGTGGCTGGTTGCAAGAAGATGGTAGGCTTCGGTGGTGGATATACAGAGTTTTTTCCTGATCACAAGCAGTTACGATGCCATCGCTCGGAGTTAATCTTTCATTTGCTGAAAAAAGCAGCTATTCCCAATGGACCAAAACTTAGCTCCGCAAATGTCGTCAAGACGCTCCTGGAAAGTTTTCTGCAAGGGGGGCATATTAATGAAGAGTGTCGGTTTGGATATGAGTATGTGAATTCCAATCTTGTGCCAAAGTTGATGCCGCATTTAGAGTGGGCGTATTATAATGTAACCGAGGAGTTTGAACAAAAGTATCTCAACTCAATAAAGGGGTTTATGAAAGCGATTCCGAAAGGTCGCTGGGTTACAGTGAGTGATCTTCTTGAGCATCTCTTTTTTAATAGTATGGGGCTTGGGTCTGATGTTGCCATTGATACGGCTGAAGCTGGTGTGAAAGACCGCTGGGGCTCTAAACGTATTATGAGCCTTGAGCCTAGAACGGTCTCTCATTTTTGGGAGGAGCCGCTGATAAAGACATTCTTGCTGCTGTTCGCCGCAATAGGGGTTGTGGAAATTTGTGTCGCGAATCCAGTTAACTCGGGAACGTGTCATTATAACAAAGAGTATCTATCTCGTGCCGATGGCGTTATTGCAGTTCGCCTCTCTCCTTTAGGGGAATGGTACTTTCAGGGTGGGGATGAAAGCTGCTTTAAAAAATTGGAAACGGGCGAGGTGGTGCCAGACGACAAACGGCTTCTGTTGCATCTGCGGGGAAACGATCTTGCGTTGCGAACGGCATTAGAGCAAACGGCCCACCCCGTTGGCGGTGGATTTTATAGCATCGACAGCGCAACGTTTTTGAATGATTGCAAAACAGAAGATGCCGTTGTGCAGAAGATGAACGCCTTTAAATCACTCCTGCCGAATGAACTACCTGAAATTTGGCAGGCCTTTTTTGATAAAACTCTTGCTCGCCTGAATCCACTGGCGGTTACAAAGATCTCCTACACCATCCTCGAACTTAAAAATGCACCGGAGTTAAAACAGCACCTGCTTTCCAATCAGTCGTTGAGAAAACTCATTCTTTTGGCGGAGGGTGGTTTAATTCTTGTTGCCAAAAAAAACATTCTGCCATTGAAAAAGAAACTCGCAGGTATTGGTTTTTATGTCGATAGCTTTTAGGAATAATCCGGCGCACCCCTAAGTCCTTTAGTCACACTCTTAATTTATATCTTTAACCAGAGGTGGTGTATCTTAATTGGGCCGGGCTTGTCTTTTGTGAAACAGGTAAAATGCCGGTCGTGAGTTGAGCAGCAGGTTGTCTTGCCTGCGTTGATCATAAACTCGGATGTGTTGTATAGCTCTACTTCTAGATGCGGCTTGAGGTCGCTGTATGGTTTCTTGTTGCGGAGATATCCGACCATAAGTGCCTCCTGCATAGCCCAGGCGTAGTCACCATTGACAAAGCGGATAACCCCTTTTTCGCAGTATGCAGAGCGAAGAGAGTGGCTTTTGTCAATCGGTTTGCATTCAACGTAAAATCCATCCTGTGACGATTTTATGGGTAAATGCTCACGCTTGAGATGAAACAGAATATCGGGCATTTTGTCAGGATGCTCTTTGTTGTAGTTTGTTCTTTTTGCATCTCTTACAACGGGGCCAAAGAGCTGTGCATTAAATCCGGGAATAACAGCAGATTGGCGGAGAGTATCTTCAATAATTTCGACAAGTATCTCGGTTATGGTATCTTCCTTTGCTGTATTCAGGTCGAAATTGGTAGGCGGATCTTCTTTCAATAAACGCCATGCCTCTTTGACTACGTTTTCCAGCCGCAGGATCGTTCGCACAGGAATTTGCGGATGCGGAAATTTTGGCTCTGCGCCTGCTATGAAAAATCCAACGCCACTCATTAACCGTTCTCCACAGGAAAGACATCAAGGTGATTGCGTAAGATCTCTAATGCGCATAGCCTTGCACGCGTTGGTGTCCAATAGCGATATTGACCAAAGATTCCAACGATGAGCGATGTCTGTCCGTGAACTATGGCGCGACTACAGCCATGTTCATTTGATTGCTTGATGATCTGCGCAATAAATTGTCTGGTCTGGGTTGTATCCACGGGTTGACTTGGGTCGAGGGCAATGTCGAAAAAGAACCATGGGCTTTCTGGGTTTTCATTAGCCGTTGTAATTTCCATTATTTGGACTGCTTCGCCGGTTATCTCAAATGAGGGTGCAAGCATACGCTTCAGCTCTGAGTAGAAGGATTTTCGCTCCCTCTGTTTTGGTGGCTTATTAGCACGTGCTCGCTCTTCGGCATACGGGAGTGACACGGCAAGAGTGTCTTCGATAACGCGGCGATCATATTTGTTTAGTTTGTAGATGGAATAAATGCAGGCATTGATTTGATCAAACGGCTTGCTCTGTGCGTTCTCTAATTGTTTAGAAAGTTGTTTTATTTGATTTTTTGCTTGTGTTGATAGAGCATCCACGCAAGGAAACGGGAATCGCTCTATGTCAGCCTTTTGGATTGTACGTCTCTCCACTCCCATTTTTGAACTTGAAAGAAGGGTGAAATATCTGAAAATGCGTGAGTGAGATATGAGATGTAAAAGAGCTATGGTGCAAATATCATTTTTGCTACCTGTTGCGGAAAAACCATAATGGCTAGAGTTGAATGCGACAGTTTCGTGAGATATCCATGATTTGGGGGTGAACTCACTATTTCCCGGTGATTCAGGAATAATTAAAAGAGGTGGTTTGTAAAGGTTTTCATTTCTTGGCCAAAGTAGTGTTGGCTTTCCTTCTGTCATATTAGGCATCAATTTATCAAATGACTCAATATCCATTCGAAAAGGATTTGCTGAATCTAATGCAATATCGCGTTTGTGGAACTCAGGTAGGTTCCTTAGAAAATGGGCTGGTCTTTGTGGGTTTTGACTGGCTGCTCTAATATAGCCAGCCCCCGAAAACAAGCACTTGTTGTGTTTTTGCCAATAGTGTGAGACTGAAAGGTAGTTAAGAGAGTCAATCTTTTGCATTACCTCAAAATCAAGTGATGTCCCTATTGCAAGGGTTTTGAGCAAAGTCGGGGATTTTTTGATTACAGATGTCTCAACTGTTTGCGCAGAGCGATAATCAATGCGGAATTTGCCTTTTTTGTTAAGCTCTGTATCAAGGTACGGTGTGACAAAATGAAATGCATGTTGTTCAGACGGCTTGCTGTTGCGAGCATAAAAGAGCATGAATGCCTCACTCATGTCGGGCCAGACCTTGGAGTCAGACACGTTGGATCCGTTCAGAATACCGGTTATAGAGATCGCATCTAAGAGGGCATGAAAAGCTTGTTGCCCTGCTGAAGTTTGTTTTAGAAATATTCTAGCGGGCAAAGCCATAGAAATGATGGCATTTGGCTTTGCCCATTTGACTGCCGACCAAATGAATGGAAGATCGGGATTGTTATCCGGGTTTTTATATGTTTTTGCCAGGTGATCAAGCCCTTTGTTTTTTAGGGCATTACTCCCTATCTCGGTAAAACGGTTGTTGAGTTCGGTAGCTTTATTTACGCTGCTCCAAGGTGGGTTGCCGATTACGAGGTCAAATGCTTCGTTGAAAGATTCAGACAAGTCGGGGCGTAGGCTACCCAATACGAAGGTTTTGGTATCAGCCTCGCTCGCCTTGCGGTGATTGAAAAGAACGCAATCTTTTAGCGGTTTCGGAAATTTAAGTTTCTTTGGGGGACGCGGGGAGTCGTTAAGTTCTATCGCTGTAATGTACAACGAGAGTGCGGCTAATCGGATTGCTGACTTGCTTACATCAAAGCCGCATATTTGACCGTAAAGTATATCCTGGATAGTTTTGGTTGTCGGACGCTTCTTGTCAGTTTGCCAGCGGGCGGCTACCAGCTTACGGAAGCACATGACAAGAAAGATGCCAGCACCGCAGCTGGGATCAAGAATTTTAGCATCACTTTTCTTTGGAATCCCCGCAAAGGCCTCATCAACCAGGTGACGAGCAATATTCTTTGGGGTGTAGAATACGCTGGTTGTTGTTGCAACTGCATTATCCCAGGCGTGGCTGAATGTTTCATATACCTGGCTGAACACCCCGATTGGAATGTGCGCAAAATCTAAGTCGTTCCAATCTATTGGTAATTGTGGTTGAAATGAGTTGTCTCCAACGTGTGTCCATCCCTCAATAATAGCTTGAAGATGAATGAATAAGTTACCTTTTGTTTGGGCTTTGGCTTTGGTAAATATTTTGGTTGTTGATGCGGAAAGCGGTAGCAGGTCACCATTAAACGTTTTGTCAAGCCACTCGCTGGTAGCAATCGAATTTTCAGCATTGGAAAAACAATCAGAGAATGAATTTGCCTTGGGGCTGATAGAAGGAACTTCATTAGGTCTTATGATCTTGCGGTCGATCAGAAACCGGAAGAAAAGGGCGCGTCCCAGAAAGGAGAGAACATCCAATGGGTTAATGAAATATGTTTCAATCAGAGCGTCTGATGAGCCAGTCAGTTGAGCGTAAATACTATTATAAACAAAATCGGCCTCTTTTGGCTCGCCATCTAATGAGAATTTTCCGGATGTCATCTGCGGGAAAAGCATTATGGCTTCGGGGTCATCCGCTTTTACTGTACGAGAACCGGACCTTTTGAGGTTTTTACGGTCAAGGTTGATAGGATAAATGGTAAGTTCGCCGGGAGTGATGACACCAAAATAGGCCGATTCCCCGCGGTTTGCCAGCATTTGTCGTAGTTCAATCAGGGCATCCGGTGAAAATCCGTTGATGCTGGAGGCGGATACAAGGTAAAGCAGAGGACGGGATTGAAACTCAGCAACAGCCTCAATATTAGGTCCGTTCTTCTGTTGGTTTCTTCCTGCCAGGTCCAAATAGTTGATGTGCTTAGGGGTGGGTTCGCCTTGAAGTTGAATAACCTCGGAGCAACCATATTTTTTAGCTGTGGTTGAGATGTTCATAGCTCACCTCCTGATTGATTCGAGCGGATGATGCCCTGATACCGTCCAATAATAGAGACCTCTCTGCTGTCATCCGAGAAGATCTCAATATCGTTGTACTTAGGATTTTCCGCTCTAAAGATCATCTTTTTGCTTTGCTTGATAACTCTTTTTAAGGTTGCATCGTTTTCTATGAGTACTGCGGCAATTTCGCCACTCTCAACATCGGGTTGCTTTGTGATGATCGCAACATCGCCATTCAATATGCCTGCGTTGATCATGCTGTCTCCTGTGACTCGAAGAGCAAAGATCTCGCCATTTCCAAATAGGGATGGCGGCACAGGAATCGAATCGTCATAACTCTCTTGTGCCAGCAGAGGTTCGCCCGCTGCAATTCGTCCCAGAATCGGAATGGTGTCATCCGTCTCTTGGGCATACGGCTTGTTGATTTTAATGCCTCGTGCCATCTTTGGAATCAACGTAATATAGCCTTTTTTAGCAATATGTTCAAGGTGACATCGAGCCGCATTGGCACTTGAAAAGCCAAAGTGTGCGGAAATCTCTGCAAGTGCTGGAGAGCGTTGATGTTCCGAACTGTAGTCACAGATGTATTCGAACACCTTGTTTTGCCGATCTGTTAATTCTTTGGTCATTGTTTTTGTTGTTCTAATATTGATATACTGTAATTAAATACAGTGTAAAGATATACAGTATTCACTGTTTTGTCAACTGGTATTTTGTGTAGAGGCGAGTGTGCTGTTTTTTTTGGGAGTTAAGTGCATGATGATTGTGTTATTGATGAATAGCTGTAGCAGGGGCTGTAGCCCCTGGTCCGACACATAAAAAAGCCCCGCCATTTTTGGCGGGGCAAGGTATATATAAACCTTCAATGCAAGCGGAAATTTTATCCAGCTCTTTTATATCAGCTGCTTTGCAGCTACGACGATATCGCGGTCGTGCGGCAGGAAGGCATCCTCAAGCGAGTATGCCTGTGGGGCAATACCGTTTTTAGCACCGATCCGGATAACCGGAGCATCGAGCGAATCAAAGGCCTCTTCCATAATACGGGAGGCAATTTCACCGGTGTAACTACCGATGCCGACACAGTGACTTGTCACGATACAGTGACCGGTCTTCTGTACTGATGTCAGAATTGTATCCATATCCAGAGGAACCAGCGAACGGATATCAATCACCTCAGCGGAGATACCATCAGCGGCCAGTTGCTCAGCGGCCTTGAGTGCCTCAAAGAGCATCGGGCCCCAGGTTACGATGGTAAGCTGATCACCGCTGCGTTTGATATCGGCCTGACCCAGAGGAATCAGATACTCCTCCTCAGGAACGACACCCTTGGTGTTATAGAGAATCTGTGATTCAATAAACATGATCGGGTTGTTGTCGCGAATCGCAGTTTTGAGCATACCTTTGGCATCGTATGGAGTTGCGGGATAGACAACGTACAGACCGGGGATATGGGCGAACATCGACTCAAGGGTCTGCGAGTGCTGACCGCCATAGCCCTTGCCGCCACCAACCGAAGCGCGGTAAACCAGGGGAACCTCAATACTGGCACCGGACATATAGTGCCATTTGGCGGCCTGGTTTGAAATCTGGTCGGAGGCCATCAGGCCAAAGTCCATGTACATCAGCTCAATAACCGGGCGTTGTCCGGTCATGGCGGCACCGACAGCGGTTCCGCAGATACAGGCCTCTGAAATCGGGGCGTTGAAACAGCGGTCGCGTCCAAAGCTGTTGGTCAATCCTTTGGTGACCTTAAAGGCACCGCCGTACTCGGCAATATCCTCACCCCACTGGACAACGCGATTATCGCGAACCATCTCTTCAATCATCGCCTCTTTTATGGCATCCTTATAGGTCAACTCACCAGCTTCGGTGCGTTTGATAGTCGGAAGCTCCTCAAGAATCTTCGATTTAGCGAACTCCTCAGGCACCACATCGACGGATGTATCGGTATACATATACTTGATCACATCGGCAGGATCTGGATCTTCGGACCAGGCGGCTTTAGCGGCCATGCGGGCGTTGCGTTCCTCGACCTTATCTTTGAGCGCTTTCAACTTGCGCGGGGTAATACACTTATTGGCAAGCAGCTCAGCCTCTAATTTTGCAATCGGGTCGACCTTTTTCCAGTTCGCCTCTTCGTCTTTAGTACGGTACTCATGGCGGGGATCTCCCAGAGAGTGACCGTAGTTTCGATAGGTATCGAACTCCAGTGCAACCGGGCCCTCGCCTTTGCGACAGATTTCGGCGGAGCGGCGCATGGCATCCATGCAGGCCATAACATCCATACCGTTAATGACCTCGGCATGCATATTGTTCTCTGCAAAACCGGCAGCCCGGCGAACCACGCACTCTGTTCCGGAAACTTCGCCGTCGACGCGACCAGTAAAGCCATAATGGTTATTGATGATTGAGTATACGATTGGAAGCCCGAAAGGAATCTCGGCATACTCCTTTTCGGTGAACTGGCCCATTCCTGCCCAGTTCAGAGATTCGAGCACAACTCCGTTGGCGTAGGCACCATCGCCAGCAAAACAGCAGGTGACCTTTCCGGTTTTAAAGTAGCGCGAGCTCATGGCAGAGCCGGTAGCAATCGGAACACCACCGCCGACAATGGCATTGGCACCGAGATGGCCAGCTGAAAAATCGGCGATATGCATTCCGCCGCCGCGTCCCTTGCAGTAGCCATCCTCTTTACCGAACAGTTCGGCAATTGCACGGTAGACATGGTTCTCAAGGGCCTCTTCCATCAGGACCTTTTTACGAGATTCCTCGCTTTCAGGTATACGTGCTTTAAGCTCCTGAGTTGACATGCCGCGAATCGCAACGCAGCCCTTGGCGAGGGAGTCGCCGTGTCCGCGGTGGGTGGAGGTGATAAAATCGTCATAATTCATGGCGGCGCAGCAACCGACCGCCGTGGCTTCCTGTCCGATTGAGACATGGGTTGGACCGCGGTAGGAGTAGCCTTTACAAGAGTCATAGGCACCGGTGCGCAATTTAATGATCATCTCTTCAAATTCGCGGATTGTCAGCATATCCTCAAGGACATCAACGGCCTTGGCTGCGGTAATATTACCGACATCAAGCTCCTTTTTCAAGCTGCCTTTGTATTGATAAGCGGGAATTTTTCCAAGATCATATTTTTTAGCCTTAAAATTCGGGCTACGCGTGCTCAGGTAATTATTTACAGCCATTCTGCTTTTCCTTTGTTTTAATTGTAGTGTAAAATTATAACTCTCTAGTCTAGATAAGATTGTGTCGCATTAGATCAGGATTAACTCGCAACCCTGACATCGAAACTCCTCCTGCTCGGCAGGCGGCATTTTTTTATCTGAAATTGTTACTGCAAGCTGGTTTATCGAAGCGAACTTGACAAAACTTGTCTTGGAGAACTTGGTGCTATCGGCCAGCAGAATCGTTTTAGTGGCGGATTTAATGACCTGCTCCTTAGTGAATGCCTCGGAGGGATCGGTGGTTGTCAACCCTTTTACGCTTGAGACTCCGATTGTTCCCATAAATGCCAGATCAACGTGCATCTGATCCAGGACACCACGGGTTAAGGGACCGACAAAAGTCTGACTCAACAAGCGACACTCCCCGCCGGTGATAATCATTCTGGGGCCGCTACCTTTAAAAATCTCAACAATGCGCAGCGAATTGGTCACAACCGTGAGCTGGTTATAGGGTATCAGCAGGCATGCCAGCTCGAGAACAGTACTGCCTCCATCGAGGTAGATCAACCCTTTGGGGTGGATCAGTTTGAGGGCCGCTGCGGCAATGCGCCTTTTTTCAGGGGCGGCAAGTGCTGTTTTATCATCAAAAAGAGGCTCCACCTCGGTCGAGTCCGCAATCGCAGCACCCCCGTGAATCCGACGCAACTCGCCCGCATCCTCCAGAAAAGCCAGATCACGACGCACAGTGGCGGCCGATACACCCAGACTATGAACAAACTCCTCAACGCGCAGAATGCGCCGCTCTCTGAGCAGCTTTAGCAGCTTGCGCCTTCTGGGTTCAGCCAGATCTTTTGAATTTAAATCGATCATATTTGATTGCTTTTGCTTGAAACTGCTCACATTTAATCAAAAAACGACAGTTCTGGCAAGCAAGAAGTCCGGATTTCAACTAGATCTACCCCGTTATCGCGTGCTGTAAGTTTGACAATCATGCGATAGTTTTCTATATTGTTACTTATTCACCAGTTTTTATCTCTACTCACCTTGTCGCTAAGCAGTTGCATTATTGAATGCCTTTGATAAACAACCAGAAAGTCAAAATAATTAGATGAAATCACTACAAGAGGATTTGCAAACGCCCAAAAAGTCTCCCCATGAGTTTTCGTCGGTGACGCAAAGAGTTTTGGGGTATTTGCCAAGCATTGTCTCAAAGAAAGTAACCTCAAACGGTTATGTGATTTTATCTTCAAATGTTGCTAATGACTCAAAGTTTGCAAGGCCTATCAAGAAGAAACTGTTTATATGCAAATCTGCACTTTTTAAAGCTCGCTACAAAGAATTTCAAGCTATACTGATAAAGGTGAACGAACGCCAATCCATTTCAAAGGGTGATCGCTTAGTGATCGATTCCGTTATGTACACAATGCAGCAGTCCATCGGAGTTGGTATGGATTTCTTGTGTAATCCAAATAGCGCCCGTAAGCATGTTGGCAATCGATTTGAAGAGTTAATACGATTGACTATAAGTGCTATAGGAGTTACAAATGATAGGATAGTGTTTAAAATTCCGTATGCTTCGGAAGACAGGGAAAAGCTATACTCATGCGAGACGGACCTCATTATTTCACCACATGACAAAATCGAATCCACAACAAAACAGATTGATAAAAAAGAAATTGTTATTTCGCTAAAAACTTCATCCAAAGATAGAATGGGAAAGATTTTTTTGGATAAGCTCTTAATGCAAAAATTTGCAAAGCACCCTGTTAAAGTTGTTGGCATATTTCTTAATGATATTCAACGTAAAGGAGAAAAAAGTGTTAATTACACCTTTGTGTCAGGGCTATTTATGGCATACACTAAGTTTTTGACGAAGCTGGAAGGCGTTTATTTTATAGATCCGCCTCCCGTCGTAAGAAAAGAACCTTATAATCAACACATTTCAACGTTTTCTGAATTTATATCCGAAGATATATGGGATTTAATTTCCTCGTAGCTTTTTTCTTCGTTCTGTAATCTCAGAGTCCTCATTATTTTGGGCAATTCGGTGAATATGCTCAACATTCAACAGCCGTTGTTTAATTACTTCACAATATTCAGAATCCTTTTCCGTTCCCCGCCATGTGCGCTTGAATGCTTCTGCAACAGCATAAGTTGTTCCTGAACCTCCAAAAGGATCGACAATTACACCGCCAGGAGTTGAAGAGGCAAGCACACATTTCTTCACAAGTTCGACAGGCTTCTGAGTTGGATGCTTTTCCCTTTCCCATGAATTATTAGTTAGTGTTGGAATTTCAAAAACGTCCTTCGGCTTCGCCCCCTTGGGGTGAGGACTCCATACATAACTTTTACCATTTCCATACTGTGAACTTTGTGCCTGTGGGTGCTTTGGGTATTTTAAAGTATGGCTATTATACGGAACCCGAACTTCGTCCATATTAAAAACTACTTTATTACCTTTTCTGAAGTGTAGAATGCTTTCATGTGATCGTCCCCAGTCATTGCCTAGATTTGCCTTGTTGCGATAGTACCAGACGAGCCATTTACACCCTTTGAATAAACTGTTGGCAGCCCATTTTAGGTCAGCCAGTATTTCAGAAAACCCGCAAATATATAAACTGCCGTCAGAAGTTAAAACTCGCTGAGCTTCTTGAATCCATTCCATGCTCCACTCTACGTACTCTTTTTGTGATTCAAATGTATCCCACTCTGCTTTCCTGATATTGTAGGGCGGATCGGCAAAAATAAGCTGAACTGACTCCGTTTTTATAGGTTTGAAAAATGTAAGAACATCTTCATTGTATAATTTGCCCCGCTCAGTAGTAAAAAAAGGTTCAATCTTGCAATTTAATGAATTTGCATAATCAGTTAAATACAGTTGTTTAATTTCTTTAGCTACCCAATTTATTTGTTCTTCATTATAAACACGATAATTATTTACCGGATGTCTTTTAGAGGAAAGCTTTCCGGCTTTGTCCCAGCGCCGTAAAGTATCTGGGGTAACCCCAAGTTTTTTTGCTGCTTTGCCTATTGTGATATGGTTTTCCATAATATATACCTTAGTAAAAAGTGCACAAAACCCTATGCAACCTTGCACAAAACTTTATACAATATTTGGCTTGTAAACACAATACAATATAAAAAATTATTCTGTTAATTTCAAAAACCCTTATTTTATTGAATAATTCGATAATATTTCAAAGTATAACTTTATTATCAAAACATTCCGATAGATATTAACGGAATATTTAAAACTGACCAATATGTACAATATATTTCTTGTAATCAGTTTCTAGAACATTGAGTATAATGTCTCAAGGTTAAACTTCTTTAAAACAGACAGATTATGAAATAATAAATGCAGCCTTGCTAAATTTTATCTTTCAGTATATCATTAAAATAATGAATTTAAGTGTGTATACAAAAAGGAAAATATGAGAACTGCATGTCCGTTCTGCAATGAACCTTATGAGATCGACAACCATCACCTGGAAAGACACCTAGAGTGCTATAATTGCCATAATAAGTTTAAATGCTCATTGGTTGCAATCCCAAAACTGGGGCCGATGTATCTCAATATTGCATCCACAGCCGATCCGATAATGCCTGATGCTGAAATTTCCTGCATTGTCTGGTGGTGCAACAAGCAATGGCACTCTTGGGTAAAAGGTCGAGATAACCCTGATGAATTTATTATGTTTTGGCGTTATGCTCCCTGTGTTGTGAGCTTCGATGGAAAATCATTTAACGAGCCGCAGTTATGCCGCCAGTTTAATGTCAACCCTCATAAAGAGCATATTGGACTGCGTCAGATGGCCAGACACAAGGGGATGTCGGGAGGGATAAAGGCATTAGGTGAAGTCTTTGAACTTCCTCGCGTGGTTGGTCTGAATAATGTCGATAGTGAAGCCGCCGTCAAGTTGTGGAAGCTGTATGAAAAAGAAACTTGCGATCAAACGCTGGGCAACCTGCTTTACTGCTGTGCCTGGAATGTTGTTTTAAGCTACCACCTGCACTGCTTTTTTTCAAAAGCGGAATCTGTTTCCATTCAAAACAGCATTCCCTTTACTCTGGATCTGCACTTTGCCAAAGGAATCGATGCGCATACTCCAAGCGAACTGCATGAGCCAGAGATGTTAGATCTCGCTTCAGGAAAAGAACTGGAAGATCAGATTGCTATCGAGAAAAGAGTACGAAAACATTCGAGACCCAGAAAGAAAATTATTATTATTAAGAAAGGCTAGAAATCATATGAGCACTGAACCTAAAGTAACTGCCATGCTTGATCTGGTAGCATATCAGGATAATGCCGTTGTCAGCAAAACGATTATGGAGCAAGAGAACGGAAATGTTAGCCTTTTCGCCTTTGATGCAGGTCAAGGACTGAGTGAGCACATCGCTCCATACGATGCACTGGTCGACATTCTGGAGGGCGAAGTGGAGATTATGATCTCAGGCAAAGCATATATTCTTAACTCGGGTGAGATGGTGATTCTACCGGTTAATGAGCCGCACTCCCTGAAAGCAATCACCAAATTCAAGATGACGCTGACCATGCTAAGGGCCCACGCGTAAATAACTTCACATTTTGGTGGCGAATACATCATGCCTGACTTCATTGCGGAAGCTCGAAATATGTCCATATTCCTGTGTTTCCGCGTTTTGTCAGGCACGCGCCTCGACACAAAAATTTGTGATTTTATTTCCGTGCAGACCCTAAGATCATAACTAAAAATAAAAACGTCCGGTTTTTCAAAGAAGCGAGGAGAGTCTGTTATGGGAAAAAACAAAGCGCACGGCAAAAACTACACCGCTGGCGGCAAGCTCAAGAAGTCTTTTTACGAATCGGAGCTGGAGCGCCTGCAGGTGGAGCTAGTCAAACTGCAGGAGTGGGTCAAGGAGAAAGAGCTCAAAGTTGTTGTGCTCTTTGAAGGACGTGATGCAGCAGGCAAAGGCGGGGTAATCAAGCGCATTACACAGAGCCTCAACCCTCGTATCGCACATGTGATAGCGCTTGGAAAACCTACCCCACGCGAAGAATCACAGTGGTTCTTTCAACGTTATGTAGCTCAGCTTCCGGCTGAAGGTGAAATTATGCTCTTTGACCGGTCCTGGTATAACCGTGCCGG
>Ga0307990_1000116_pt1 | contig 75757 bp, 76 predicted proteins | sample EllFjometagen129_FD_203168 | JGI IMG/M metagenome (GOLD analysis project Ga0307990, IMG submission 203168) | Marine microbial communities from Ellis Fjord, Antarctic Ocean - #129 | ecosystem: Environmental > Aquatic > Marine > Unclassified | place: Southern Ocean | collected 2014-10-08
AATCCGCCTAATATCTTTGATCCATCCATCGGCGGGATAGGGATCAAATTAAAAATACCTAAAGCCAGATTGATCAGGATGGCATAAACCAGCATACTTAATAAAAATTGTGAGATCACTGAACCTGAATATAACAAATTCGGGTTGGCTGCTTTTAACAGATTAAAAACTACTGAAAGAAGTATTGCCATCACAAAATTGGAAACAGGACCTGCAGCTGCAGTAATTGCCATATCTCTCTTTTGATTCTTAAAATTATAGGGGTTCACTGGTACCGGTTTTGCCCAGCCAATATGAACAATGAACAACATCAAGAGTCCAATTGGGTCAATGTGTGAGATCGGGTTCAAGGTAAGTCTGCCGGCTCGTTTTGCTGTATCATCTCCAAATAGATAAGCCACATAACCATGACTGAATTCATGTATGGTTAAGGTCAGTAATAATATTGGAATTTGGATTAATAACTGTAATATAGTATTCATATTTTCCTCTAAACTATCTATTTAACTGAATCCTTTAGTTTTTTACTAGGTGCGAATTCAATTTTTCTGTTTGCTAAACTTTTATTCTTTGTTGTTGCTAAACTTTTATTCTTTGTTGTTGATAAAGATTTATTTTGTTTTGAGATAAATTGCATATTTGGACGAGTATTTCGACTTTTTTGAAATGACATTTCTTGTGTACTTGATTTAAAAGTTCCGAATCCCTGTAATGATACATTTTTTCCCATAGCTAGTGATTCAATAAAAACATTTATAATTGCAGAATAAGTATTATTTGCTTTTTCTTTATTCAAACCAGTACTTTCCATAATATGGCTAATTAAATATTGTTTCCTATGAACCATTTCCTTAAGTAATTTCACAAAACGACGTTTTCCGACTTTAATTACTGCTTCATAGTCGAGTTCATAAAATATATCTGAGATTTTGGAACCATTAATACTAACAGCATTCTGCTTTATCATTCTTCTGGCTTCACTAGCGGATTGACAGGTTTTGCTCTGGGTAAGAATATCTATAATCTTCATTGCACCGCTTAAACTGAATTCAGGGATATCATCGGGAATATCTTTCTTTTTAAAGATAAGGTTAAATTCTTCTTCTGCCAGTTCAGCAGCTTTTTCACCGTGATATAAAGCAACAATTTCTCGAGCTAAGCGCTGTTTAATTATCTTGGGATTTATCTCATCGTTCTTAAGCTGCAATTCAATTTTTTTTATCTCATCCGGTGCAACTTTCGTCGCATAATTGAAATAATTAATGATCAATTCATCAGGAATAGACATAGTTTTTCCATATTTTTCTTTGGGAGGATCAAATACGGCAATATAATTATTCAGTGATTTACTCATCTTCTCTTTACCGTCTGTTCCCATTAATAAAGGTGAAAGAATTGCTATCTGCTGTGGCTGATCAAAGTACTTCTGCATATCTCTTCCAGCTAGAATATTGAATTTCTGTTCAGTTGCACCAAGCTCAATATCGGCTTTCACAGCGACTGAATCATAACTTTGCAGAATGGGATACATGATCTCATGCATACCCAGGGTTGATCCTGTTTCATAGCGTTTTCGGAATGTCTCGTGAGCCATGAATTGCGCCAGCGTAAATTTTCCCATCAGCTTAAGCACATCGGACATTTTCATATCTCCAAACCATTCTGTCTGCCAGCGAACTTCTGTTTTATCTTTATCAAGAACTGTGTAAAGTTGCTCCATATATTTTTCTGAATTTTTTAATATTTCATCTTTTGAAAGAGGTGGACGTGATTCATCTTTGCCGGTCGGATCACCGATCTGAGCAGTAAAATCACCAATAATTATTACACCGATATGCCCCAAATCCTGGAATTCACGCATTTTCCTGATTGGAACAAGATGTCCTATATGAACATCATAACCTGTAGGATCGATCCCGTATTTAATGCGAAGTGGTTTCCCGGTCTCTTTTGATCTTTTTAATTTAGCGATCAATTCGTTTTCGGAAATAATTTCTTCCACACCTTTTTTTATTAACTTCATCTCTTTTTCAAAATTCATTCAATCCTCTATCTACCTTTAATATTAAGCATTTCCAATAGCTGAAATGTAGATTTCTTTGTCAAATGATTTCAAAAATATTAAGTTATCCACAAAAAAGTGTTAATTACCTATAAAACATGTAGTTGAAGATGTTTATTGTGGATAAGTTTATCATTAGCATTGATTTGTATCTATTTACAATACATTAAATTAAGTATTTCAATGAATAGTTTATCCACAATTTATTACTTATTTACAAGCTTGACAAATAAACTTTTATTTTCATTTTCGTTGTCTATATTAGTACTAGAGATAGTTTACGTGAAATTAGGAAATGTGGATAAGTTTCTTTTTTTCATTTCAAGTTAAGTTTAATTATCTAAATGATAATGTGTTAGCCTCAGAGTAAAACAATGTGTATAATTTGTGCATAACAGCAAATGTTACATGTTGTGTAATAATAAGAGAAAGGATTTAGGAATGCTTTATGGATAATTATGGAGAACTTTGGACCGGAATACTTGATACACTTCGTGAAAATATCAGCGAACAAGGTTTTAATACATGGTTCAGTGAAACAAAAGTTATAGATTTGAATGATAGTAAGCTTACAGTAAAGGTACCAACTCAATTTATTGCAGATTATTTGAATTCAAATTACAGTGAATTAGTTTCTGAAATTTGCTATAATCTATCAAATAACAAATATAACATTCGATTTACCGGGATAAATCCTGCCAAGCCGGAAATAAGATACAATGTTCAACCGCAGTCGAAAGTGAACAGTAGTTTCAAAACAAAATTAAATAAAAATTATAACTTTAATGAATTTGTGATAGGAACCAATAATAGATTTGCTCATTCAGCTTCCCTTGCCGTTGCTGAATCACCCGGAACAACTTACAATCCTCTCTTTATATATGGTGAATCGGGAATGGGGAAAACTCATCTTATGCAGGCTGTGGGAAATTTTGTGATGGATGAACTGGATGGAAAAAAAGTATTTTATATTACCACCGAAGAATTCACTAATGAAATGATAGACAGTATAAGAAATAATACTATGCCTAATTTTAGAAATAAATTCCGTAACTTTGATGTTCTTTTAATTGATGATATTCATTTCCTATCCAAGAAAGAGGGAACTCAGGAAGAATTTTTCCATACATTTAATGCTCTATATGAGAAGAAAAAACAAATTGTTCTAACCAGTGACCGGCCACCCAAAGATATTCCAGACCTGGAAAAAAGATTAGTTACAAGATTCGAATGGGGTCTTTTAGCAGATCTTAAAAGTCCGGACTTTGAAACTCGTGTAGCAATTCTTAAGAAAAAAGCTGAATTTGAAGAAATCAAACTAAAGGATGAAGTTATTGCATTCATAGCAGAGCATATTTACAGTAATGTAAGAGCATTGGAAGGATCATTGATCAGAATTCTAGCCTACTCATCTTATAATAATTTAAATACGGAAGATATTAGTGTTGATGATATCAGTGAAATATTAATAGATATGATATCAGATAAAATTAGAGAAGTTAACCTTGAAACAATTATGCAAAAAGTTTGTGAAGCATATAATATCAGTCCAACTCAAATATTTGATAAGACCAGAAAGAAAAGTATTGCATTTCCAAGACAGATAGCGATGTATCTCTCTAATTTGTTAATAACACAGTTATCTCTTAAGGAGATTGCTCAATATTACAAAAGAAAAGATCATACAACTGTTCTTCATGCTAAACGTACAATTGAAAAACAATTTAAAGAAGACAGGGAACTCAGGATCCAGATCGAAAAGTTGATCAATGAAATAAAAAAATAGTTATCCACATATGCACATAATAATATGTGGATGATCGTTCATAAATTGTTCTTTATAAAATCAAAAATGAAATTTGTGTATAAATCAAATTATATTTACATAATATAAACAAGTTATCCACAGATAAATGAAATATGTATGTTATTAAAATACAGGAAGTTAAGTGAGTATTTATGTAGTTATTGTCATATACACAATGCCTACTACTACTACTAATTTTTTAAAATAAAAAAGGAGATTAGATGAATATAGGATTTAAGACGATCGGAATATTGATGATCAGCTTTATAATAATAAGTTGTACACAAAGAAATAATGTTGTAGGTACTAATGGACCAGGTGGTGCAACACCCTTAATTACAATAATTGAAAATTCAAATTTCACAGACTTTTATAGTTTTGAAGACAGTTGTGCTTATAGTAATTCAACTACAATGCTAATGGGAAAATATCAAAATGAAACTGCCTATAGTTTACTGCGGTTTACTGTATTACCAGATACATTTTATGAAATATCCAGTGTAAATATCAGTTTAGAAATTAAAAACAGACATAATTTTGATGATATAGATAATACAACTTTTAAGCTTGCAAAAATAAATGATATTAATTGGTATGAAAATGCTAATTGGTGGATTTCTTCAGATTCAACCAGTTGGAATAATGGAGAATACTTCAGTATTGACGATTATACCGATCTGCTACAGGATGAATATGAAGTTGAATGTAATGAAGATTCAATAAATATCAATTTAGATATAAATATTTTAGAAAATTGGATAGATGATGAAGATAATGTGAATTCAGGTTTGGTAATCTATTCTAATACAGATGGTTTTATGGAAATTTATACATCAGAATATTCAAATGATAAAAATCCAATCTTAACATTTGAATATAAAGAATCAGAAACTGATACATTAACCACAGAATCCATATCTACATGTTATGATTGTATGATCTACGAAACGGATAATAACTATGAATACTGGCAGGATGAATTAAAAATATCCAATATTCAACCCATAAGTATTTTTACCAAATTTAATATTCAGGAATCTATATTTACTGATATGCTGCCTGATGATTATATCATTGAAAATGCTGATACAAATCTATTTCTGCAGAGAATAACAATTAATAGGGCAGAATTGATATTTAATAGTGATGGTATTAACGCTTTTCCAATTGATGGATCTATTTCATTAATTCCCTATTTTGTTATAGGTGATACATTGAATTTTGGTAATTCTGAAATTCCACTATTAACTGACGATGATATTGATGATCTATACATCAGCAGTTCATCAGATACATTACAAAGTGAAAAATATACGATTAATATTACTAGGATGATCCAGTATTACATTTCAGGTGAATATGAAAATAAGGGATTAGTAATAAGATCATTGAATACTGATAATAATTTTATCCATACAGAATTTGATCTTGAACCGGTAATAGAAATTACTTTTACTCCGCCCTATATTGAAGAATAATTAGAGGAAAAAATGAAGAAAATTTTATTTTTTTTGTGTATTGTTACATTATTTGCCTGTGTTCAGACAGAGGATGAAAATATTGTAGCTCAAGTGAATGAAGTAAAACTTACAATAGACGAATTCAAGGCAAATTTTTCAGATGAAGAGTGGAATACTCTTAGCATAGACAGTAAAAAAGAATTTATCCAAGACTGGGTAAAACTTACTTTATTAGCTCAGGAAGCTGATGAATTGCAAATTTCTCAATCTCCCAAAATAAAAGAACGGATCAAAAACGCAGAGAATAATATTAAATCTAATGCTCTCCTTGCAGCTAAGCTTGCTGATATTACCATTTCGGAAGATGAATTATTTAACTATTATAAGATCCATAAAAGTGAATACCAAACAAGTCATAAAGAGTATAAAGTACAGAGAATATTTACAAAAGATAAAACAAAAATTAAAGAGATCTTAGATGCAGTAAAAACTAGTTCCTTTAAAGATGCTGCCATTCAATATTCAGAAGAACCAGCAGGAAAAAATGGTGGTTATATTGGTTTCTTATCACAAAAAAGTTCACATATAAATATTTGGAATGCCTTGAAATCATTACGAAAATATCATTATAAGACAGTTGAAACAAATAAAGGTGTATATATCCTGAAATACTACGATACTAGAACAGTAGATACTGAAAAAACATTTTTGGAAGTTAAAGACGAAATTAAAAAAATGGTAGCCAAAAAGAAGAATGAAGATGTTTATAATGGTCTAATACAAGAGCTTAAAAATAAGTCTGAAATTACCATTTCAATTTAAGAGGAGAATTAATGAGAAAAGCATTATGGTTGTTCATTGCATTATTAATTGTTGTATCACTATCAGCGGAAGTAGCAGATAAAATAATTGCAAAAGTTGGAAAAGAAATAATTTTACAAAGCGATCTTGCTAAAAGAATGCAGCAGTTAAATGCATCTGGAATGTCAATGGATGATATAACACAATTTGATATATTAAACGATATGATTGAATCTAAACTTATCATTCAAAAAGCCAAAGAGGAAGAATTTGAAATTGATGAGATCTCAATAAAAAATATGTCTGAAGAACAAATCAAAAAAGTTGCATCACAATTTCCAAGCGAATTGGAATTTAAGCAAGAACTGAAAAAAGCAGGGTTATCAGTTCCTGAACTGAAAGAATACTACTATGAAATGATACAAGAAGAGCAATTAAAATCACAAATTATTCAAATGAACATTAAAAATAAGGTTCACATTACAGAAGGCGAAGTTAAAGAATATTACAATGAAAATAAATCTGAAATTCCACCGCGTCCGGAAATGAACAAGGTAGGAATGATAGTTCGTTTAATAAAGCCGAGTACTGAAACAACAGATAGAGTTCTGATAGAGATAAACAAGATCCGTGATGAACTAAATGAAGGAACTGATTTCTCTGAATTAGCAAAAAAATACAGTGAGTGTTCATCTGCTTCTAAGGGTGGGAATCTCGGTTTTTTTGGAAAAGGAATGATGGTTAAAACATTTGAGGATGCTGCTTTTGCTTTAATGCCGGGAGAGATCAGTGAAGTTGTAAAAACCCAATTTGGATATCACATAATAAAAGTTTTGGAGAAAAGAGGTAATGAAGTAAATGCCAGTCATATCCTGAAGAAAGTGGAAGCAACCCAGGAAGATGTAGAGTCAAATATCCAATTAATGAACACAGTTTTAGAAAAACTTGCTGCTGAAGAAGATTTTTCAGAATTGGCAAAAACATATTCTGAAGATGAAGAATCAGCTGTTAATGGCGGAATCATAGGTGAATTTACTAAAGATACATATCCTGAAATGTTTAAGAAATATCTACAGGATCTAAAAGTTGGAGAAAATTCTGAACTCATTAGAGAACAGGAAAATCTATATATATTTTCAATACTGAATACAATTCCCGAAAGAGAATATAAATACACTGAGATCTTTGAAAGATTAAGAGAGATGGTTACTTCTCAAAAAGAGACAGAGTTATATAAAAATTGGATAAAAGAACTAATGCAAAAAACTTATGTAGAGATATTGATAGAGGATGATGAATAAATTTTCAGAATACTTATCAACTCTTTTTGGGATTGGCTATTTTCCAAAAGCACCTGGAACTGCTGGAACTTTTTTTGCAGCTATTGTTTATTTTGTCTTGCCGGATGAATGGTTTAACAGCTGGCAGAATTCCGGGATCGCACTAATCGTAATTTTAGCTGGAAGCCTGATCTCGGTTTTCTTTGTTTCCAAAGCAGAAAAAATTTTAGGACATGATAATGGAAAAATCATTATCGATGAATTCTGGGGATATTTAATAGCGGTTTTGTTCCTGCCTAAAACGCTGATAATAATCATTGCAGCATTTGTTCTATTTAGAATTTTTGATATCCTTAAACCTGAACCGGTTAATGTTCTGCAGAAATTACCGGCTGGCTGGGGAGTTATGGCGGACGATATCATGGCAGGAATTTATTCAAATATTGTTTTACAAGTTGCAATTCGATTGATACCGAAGATTATAAAATAAATGGAGATAAATTATGTTTAGCATTTTACTGCAAGCTGGAGGAGTAGCAAAACCAAATCCAGTGGCACAGTTTTTACCATTTATTCTCATGTTCGTAATCCTTTACTTTCTGATAATTAAACCAATACAAAAGAAAACAAAAAACGATCAAATAAAAAATATTTTAGAATTAAATGTAATAAAAATAAAAAATAATAATCGTTTATCAGTATCTGAAAAATTAGATGAAATCTCCATGTTGTATGCGAAAGAAAATTATGTAATTACCTTAAGAACTGAAAATCAATTACAAATGATAAGGAAGAAAAAATTTAATTTTTTGTGGGCTTTATTATGGACTCTATTATGGGGGGTAGGTTTAATTGTTTATATAATTTATTTTGTATCTAAAAAAGATGACATTTATACAATAACTCTGCCAACAAATGAAAAAGTAAATTTAATTATTGCTGATGAAGTAAAAAAATTATCTGATTTATTAGATAAAGGAGTAATAACAAACGAAGAATTTGAATTACAAAAATTAAAATTATTTGCTAAAAACAATAGTTGAAATAAAAATAAAAGGAGATAAATTATGTTTAGTATTATTTTGCAAGCAGGTACACCAATAGCAGAAGGAGCAGCAAAACCGAATCCAATAGCACAGTTTTTACCATTTATTCTCATGTTCGTTATCCTCTATTTTCTCATCATTCGTCCTCAACGTAAGAGACAAAAAGAACATCAAGGCCTTGTTGATAGTCTTAAGATCAATGATGAAGTTACTACAAATGCGGGAATATGCGGAAAAATCGTAAATATCAAGAAAGATAAAAATACTGTTGTTATTCGGGTTGATGATGCAACCGGAACAAAAATCGAATTTTTGAGGTCAGCTATTGCTGATGTAATTAACAATGAAAAACCGAAAACCAAATAGTCTGCGTATTAGAATATATGGTGACAAGACATTACGTAAAATAGCAAAACCCGTAACAGAATTTACGGAAGACATTAAAGATTTCATTAGTGATCTTGTTTATACTATGTATGAAAAAGATGGTGTGGGTCTGGCTGCCCCTCAGGTAGGCAGATCACTTCGAATCTTTGTAGTTGATCCCTTCTGGTTTAAAGAAGAGGGAAAAAAAAATCCTTTGGTTCTGGTTAATCCGGAATTTAAAGAATTCAAGGGAGAAATAGAATCAGATGAAGGATGTCTGAGCATACCTAACATTTTTGAACCTGTAAAACGTGCTGAGATGGTCGTTATTGAGGGATTGAACGAGAAAGGTAAAACTGTTCGTTACGAGGCGGAAGATCTTTTTTCCCGGGCTTTGCAACATGAAAATGATCATTTAGACGGTATTTTATTTGTTGATAAAATACCTAAATTAAAACGAATGTTCCTAAAAAAGAAACTACATGATATGGAGATCAGAACTGATAAAAATGGTGTGAATATAGGAGAATTACCGCTTTAACTTTATATATGGAATTAAAGAAAATAGTGTTTATGGGAACTCCGGAATTTGCTGTTCCCGCCTTGAACGCATTATCAGAAACAAGATTTAAACCAGTACTTTGTATTACACAGCCGGATCGTCCAAAAGGGAGAAAAAGAAAACTGCAGCCTACTCCGGTAAAAATAGCTGCAGAACAATTAAATATTCCCGTAATACAACCGGAAGATGTAAATAAGATTGAAACATTAGATCAATTATCTGAAATAGCTCCCGATATTATCATTACAGTCGCTTATGGCGGATATCTAAAAAAACAAATAAGACTTTTAGCTAAGTTTGGCTGTATAAATCTACACCCGTCTCTATTGCCGAAATACCGAGGTCCTGCTCCCATTAATTATGCTCTTTTTAATGGTGATAAAATTACCGGAAATACAATTTTCAAGATTGTGTCGGAGATGGACTCAGGACCAATAATTTTTCAAACTCAGACGGAAATAGAAGAAACTGATTGCTACACCACGCTATATAAAAAACTATCTGAAAACGGTACTGAAAATATCATCAAAGTTCTAAAAAATATTGAGCAGAATGGTTTGGTTACAAATAAGCAGGATCATACTAAAGTAACTTTTAGTCACAAATTATTAAAAGAAGATCTTCTACTAAATTGGAATGATACGGCAGAAAACATTAGAAACAGAGTTCGCGGACTTGCAGAAATACCGGGGATCACAGCTTCTTTTAAGGAAAATAGAATTAAGATCATTGAAATTGAAATTTTGGATTTGATCTCACAAGAATTACCTGGGACTATTTTGGATGTTGGTAAAAATGGAATTATCATTGTTACAGCAGATAAGAATATTCTGCTAAAAAAAGTACAACCAGCCGGAAAAGGTATTATGACTGCTCATGCTTTCAGCTTGGGAGCCAGGATAAAAGCAGAGGATAGATTCCATAATGGATTTTAAGATAAACACTAAAAATAAAAATTTGTTTCTTATTTTATCTACGATCACACTGATTTTAATGATGGTAATTACAACTCTTTTATGGTGGTTTGTCTCACCCAGATTACATGAGATCAGCATTTTGCTTGCCAGTTTATCACTAACTGCACTTAGAATATTTTTCTTCATACTGTTATTGGGAACGATACTGGTTTTGCTTACAAGTTATTCTGAAACTAATTTGCTGGTTGCCAGATTTGCAATAAGAGCTTATATTAAAATACTTTATCCGGTTACATTATTACTGGGAAGATCGCTGGGTATCTCAAAAGAGAGAATTAGAGAATCATTTGTAAGTGTGAACAATTCATTTATTAAGGCTTTAAAAAAATCGTTTGACACTTCGGAAATACTAATACTTTTACCACATTGTTTACAAAATACCGATTGTGAAATAAGAATAACAACAGATGTAACAAAATGCCAAAGATGTGGCAGATGTGATATTGCTAAATTATGTGAAATTTCTGAAAAATATAATATTAAGATGGCAATTGCAACCGGTGGAACTTTAGCCAGAAAAATAGTCATTGATAATCGTCCAAAATTTATAATTGCCGTTGCTTGTGATCGTGATCTGGTTGATGGTTTGCGTGAAGTATTTCCCATACCGGTTTATGGTGTTCTAAATATTCGCCCGGAAGGTCCTTGCGTGAATACCAGGGTGATGACTGAAAAAATTGAATATGCTCTGAAAGCAATAATAAAAAAATGAATAAGAAAAGAGATAAGAAAAGATTTAAACGTCAAAATATAAAAATATCCAATGTTGAACTGGGTGATGTTGATCATTTTACTGATGATGTTATTTCTGCTGAAAAAAGAGCTGAAAAGAAATTGATTGAGAAAGGAAAATTCAGCAGTAAGCAAAATATAAAACTTAAAAAAGGTAGAATACTGGAAGTTAGAGCTAATTATAAATGCATAGTGAAAATTGATGATAAGGAAAAGGTTTGTATATTAGGTGGAAGATTTAAACAGGTAAATTTTGAAACTAAAAGTATAGTTGCAGCTGGTGATTATGTAAATGTAGATGTATCTGATAACGCGCGTATCGAAGAGATAATTCCCAGGCAAAATACTCTCTCCAGATTTTCGGATAAGAATTTTCAAACTGAAATTATCATAGCTTCAAATATTGACCAGGTCATCATTACCTCTTCCTACAAAGATCCGCAATTAAATTTGGGTTTAATTGATCGATATATTTGTGCTGCCAGGATAAATAATATCACTCCTTTAATCTGCATTAATAAGATCGATCTGGCACGATCCTTAGAAGAAATAAAAAGTATCGGATCATTCTATGAAAAACTTGGCTTCAAAGTTGTTTATACTTCTACTAAAACAGGTGAAGGTATTAAAGAACTAAAGAAATTATTAAAAAATAAAGATAGTGTTTTCTCTGGCCATTCAGGTGCAGGGAAATCATCTATAATAAATAAAATATTGCCGGATATAAAATTACGAACTGCTGAAATTAGTGAATATCACAGAAAAGGAGTTCATACAACCACTCGCAGCAGATTGATAGAATGGGATTTTGGTGGTTATTTGGTTGACACGCCAGGTATTAAAACATTTGGTTTACATCGAAAAGATAAAGAAATAATCCCGGGGATATTCCCTGGATTATCATTATTGGCCAAGAAGTGTAAATTTTTAAACTGTACTCATTCCCACGAAAAAGATTGTAGAGTGATAGAAGCTGTGGGAAACGGTTCATATCCGATAGAAAGATATGAATCCTATTTGCGGATTTTGGAATCATTGTAAGGAGAACGGGCATGCATAATTTTGGGATATTTATTAATCTGAACTACAAAACTATAAAATCAATTTTTAGTTTATTAAAAAAATTACATGAGAACAAAGGTCTTAAGTTCTATAAATTTCCTCAACAAGATGAAGTTTTTCCGGATTTTATAACAAATGTCGGGGAAAATAAGATCGATTGTATTCTCTCGTTTGGCGGTGATGGTACTTTCCTGAGAGCGAGTAAAATATCGCTGGAGTATAATGTCCCATTGATGGGAATCAATATTGGCAAGCTTGGTTTTCTCTCTGAAAGCTCATTATCCGAACTTGAAAAATCTATTGATGAATTAAAAAATAATAAGTTTAAAGTACAAGAAAGAATGCTGCTGAAAACTGTTATTAAGAGAAAAAACAAAATTATTTTTAGTAATCCTGCCTTAAATGATGCTGTTATTTATAAGGGAACTGAACCGAGGCTCATTGACATAAAATTCTACTCGGACAAACGTCTGGTTGTGGAAACCAGATGTGATGGTATTATTATTTCCACTCCTACAGGTTCAACTGGCTATTCCCTATCTGCAGGTGGTCCAATTTTATCTCCAGTAATGGATGCTTTTATAGTTACTCCACTTAATCCTCATGTCTTAAGTGTCCGGCCAATGGTCTTTGCTTCTGAAGATAGATTAAGCTTTGAACTACAAACGAACGGAAGCGAGTGTATTTTACAGATTGATGGTAAAAACAGTCATCCATTAATAGATGATGATGAAATAATAATTACTGCATCAAATAAAAAAGTGAGATTTATTAAACTCTCAAATAAAACATTTTATCAGATACTCAGGAAAAAGCTGCATATGGGAAAAAAATGATAAAAAATTTAAATGTAGAGAATTTCATAATCGTAGATAAACTGGATCTGGAATTTAGCAACGGGCTTCAAGTCCTTACCGGAGAAACCGGTGCAGGAAAGTCTATAATTGTTGGTGCAATAAATCTGATACTGGGTAGTGATATTCATAATGGAATGCTGCTCGATGATTCTTTACCTGCCAAGCTGGAAGCTGTTTTTGAGATAGATAAAGACAATAAACAACTTAGTGAACTTCTCAAAAAAAATGATTTAGATGCTTCGAATGGAGAATTATTCTTTGCCAAAGAGATCAGTACTAACCTGCGAAGTAAAAGCTTTATTAATGGCCGTAGAGTTTCCAAAGAGATCATAAAAGAATTTCAGGACATGCTTATTGATTTTCACAGTCAGAGAGATCAGCAAAAATTATTTAATACTGATTTTCAACTGGAAGTATTAGATATCTATGGCAAACTAACTAAAACTAGAGAGCAGATCACCTCAAAATATAAAGAAATAGAAAGTAAGATAAAAAAGCTGAAAAAATTACAGAAAGCAGAATATGAACTAACCGAAAAAATTAAATTATTTGAATATCAGATCGATGAAATAGAAAAGATCAATCCATTGATCAGGGAAGATAAAGACTTACAATCTGAATTTAACTTACTTACGAACGCTGAAGATATTTTGGATATATCAAATCAATTAGAACAGGAAATCTTTGAAAAAGAAAATTCAGTCTACGATAAAATACTTTCGTATATTTCCAATCTTACAAAATTTAAAGCAGACAATAAAAATATAGAAGATGCTGTAAATTATCTGCAAGACGCAACAGCCAACCTAGATAATTCCATTAATAGCGTTAGAGAACTCCAAAATATCATCGAGGTGGACTCATCTCGTTTAGAATATGTTCAAACCCGTTTAACAATAATTAATAACCTTAGCGTGAAATATAAACGGAATATGGAAGAAATTTTAGATTATAAGCTCAGTATTAAACAGCAAGTTGATTCTTATTCTTCCAGCCGGGAAGAGATAGCTAAATTAAATAACGAGATCACAAATGATCTGGGAAACATAAATAAACTGGCAGAAATCCTTTCCGAGCAAAGGAAAAAAACTGCTAAAAATTTTGAGAAAGAGATAGTAATCAACATCAATAAACTTGCAATTCCAGATGCAAAGATCGAGTTTACATTTAAAGAGTTGGATAACCAAAATGAGACTTCAGAAGGATTAAGCGGTCTAAATGAAACTGGAAAAGATGAAGTTGATATATATTTTTCTGCTAATAAAGGTGTAAAAATGCAGCCTTTCAGGATAGCAGCTTCTGGTGGAGAACTATCAAGATTTTTGCTGGTTATTAAAAAAATTCTATCCGATAGATTACCAAAAAGAACAATTATATTTGATGAAATAGATGCTGGGATTGGAGGGAAAACCTCTGAATTATTAGCTGAGTTTATTTATGATATCGGGAAATATCATCAGGTTTTATGCATAAGTCATTTACCACATATTGCGTCCTATGCAGATCGGCATTTTTCTATAAACAAAATCAGTGGAAACAAAAAATCGGAAGTTATTGTGAAAATACTGGACGAAAACGCTAGAGAAGTTGAAATTGCCAGGATGCTGTCAGGATCAAAATCAGATCTGGCATTGCAACATGCCGCAGAATTATTAAACAGAAAATTGAGGAGCAGGAATGTTTAGAATTAGAAAAGAGATGAAACTTGTTGTAATTGTTTTTATAATTTTATTTTCGATCTATTTAGGAATAAAAAGATCGAATTTGGATAAAGTTTTTGTACAAACTGACGTTAAAATAGATCAAAGCAGTGCTAATGATATTTTTGAGAATTCATATAATTACAATAAGATCAAATTCGAGTACCTGTCAGAAGATCTGAACGAGATTAGAACATTATTTACGCAGATCAATGAAACAGAAGATTTAAGTATAATGTATTCTGATATTAAGACTAACCATGTTTTGGTTGTACTGGATATTCCAGTAGAAGCTACTGAAGCATTATTACCGGAACTAAGGAATGTAGCAGGATTGAGTAATGAAAATATCCAACGGTCCGGCATTATCATGGAAAATACAGATCTTAAGGAGAATTTAAATAATAATCAAATTGCCAAAACGCGTATTCAAAATTTGATAAATCAAAGTGTCTCACCAGATAGAATACAAAGATTTAGAAATCAACTTGATATTGTTCAGGCAAAAATAGATAGTTTAAGCATTCAAAAAGATATTCAGAAGCATAATGCTGATTATGATATCATCTTGCTGTCTGCCATTAAAAGTACAAATGGGAATTCTGCACTAAGAAAAAGTATGCAGGTTTTTCTTGTAACCTCTATTGCAAGCCTTCTTCTACTGATCATTGCACTTGTGATCTGCTACTACATTTTTGTATTAATGAATAAATTAATGCTTGTATTGGGAATTAGAACGACAAGAGGTTCAAGTTCGAATTACAATTACAACTATAATAAAAAAGGATATGAAAGAAAAATAAAAAGAATATACAAAGACAAAAATGGAGATGTGATAAAAACAGATAGAACAAAGGAGTAATTTATGGAATTATTTTTAGAACCGTGGACTATTTGGGTAGCAATAGGTATTATTTGTATAATTATTGAGATATTTACACCCGGATTTCTGTTTTTTAGTTTTGGAGTTGGAGCCATTCTAACAGGACTATCCGCTCTTATAATTCCATCACCAATATTTCAGATATTCACTTTTGCCGTTATTACATTCCTCGTTTTCATTTTAAGCAGAAAATTAAGTAAAAAACTGATTTCATCTAATTATGAAGAAACTAACGTAAAAGCTCTGATTGGAAAAATCGGTAAGGTTACCGAAAAAATCCCAGCTAATGAAAAAGGTTACGTAAAAATTGGTGGTGAAGAGTGGGTGGCAGTTTCTAAAGATAAGAAAGAAATTTCAAAAGACACCCGAATAATAGTTAATGATATTGATGGTAATAAGTTAATAGTAACAACTGATGATGAATAGTAGAACAATATAAGTTCTGATTTAACAAAGTTGGTTTAAGGAGGAGTAATGACATATGTAATAATTATTTTTGCAGTTTTAATAGTTATCTTGATCTCAAAAGGTATAGTTATCGTGAAGCAGGCTGAAGTAATGATCGTGGAGAGATTGGGAAAATACGACAGAACATTAGAAAGCGGATTGAACATCTTATGGCCTGTAATAGATAAGCCTCGCAACATAAACTGGCGGTACTCACGAACAGATATGAAGGGTAATCAATACGTTCAGGTGAAATCTCAAAGCAGAATAGACCTCCGTGAAACGGTATTTGATTTTCCACGTCAGAATGTGATAACCAGTGATAATGTCTCTATTGAAATTGATGCCTTGCTATATTTTCAAGTAACAGATGCCAAAAAAGCAACTTATGAGATTAATAATCTTCCTAACGCAATTGAAAAACTTACTCAAACAACTCTTCGTAATGTTATCGGTGAGCTTGAACTCGACAAGACACTTACTTCAAGAGATACGATCAATACTAAATTAAGAGTGATCCTTGATGAAGCTACTGATAAGTGGGGAGTTAAGGTTAATCGTGTAGAACTTCAGGATATTAATCCTCCTCAGGAAATTAAAATGGCAATGGAAAAACAGATGCGTGCCGAGAGAGATAAACGAGCTAAAATACTAGTAGCAGAAGGAGATAAAAGATCTCAAATACTGGTAGCAGAAGGGGATAGAGAAGCCAGGATTACTAGGGCAGAAGGTGAAGCGAGAGGGAAATACTTAGTTGCCGAAGCAGAAGCAAAAGCGATTAAAGAAGTTGCTCGTGCTGTGGAAAAAACAGGCACTGATCCAGCTCAATACCTCCTGGCAGTTAAATATATTAAAGCTTTTAATGAGATTGTCCAAAATGGTGATAAAACAGTCGTTGTTCCTTATGAAGCTTCTGCGTTACTGGGCTCTGTAAAATCAATGGAGAAAATATTTAAAAGTTAATGTATATATAAAGATGTAATTTATATGTTTGACAGAATATAGGGAACAGGGGGACTTGTTCCCTATAATTTTAATAGTCTTAAAGGAGATAAATATGTCAGAAATTTATGCAATTTATGCAAGAGAGATCCTCGATTCCAGAGGGAATCCAACTGTAGAAGTTGATGTATATCTGGAAAATGGAATTTTAGGAAGAGCGGCAGTTCCAAGTGGTGCTTCTACAGGAGAACATGAAGCAGTAGAACTTAGAGATGGTGATACAGCCAGATATCTTGGAAAGGGTGTATTGAAAGCGGTAGAAAATGTTAATGAAATAATTGCACCAGAACTTATTGGAATGGAAGTATCTGATCAGGCAGATATTGATAATATAATGATTGAGCTTGATGGAACTCCCAACAAACAGAAACTTGGTGCAAATGCCATTCTTGGTGTTTCTCTTGCCTGTGCAAGAGCAGCTGCTGCAGAAGAGGGAATGCCGCTTTATAGATATATTGGCGGAACAAATGCCAGATTACTTCCCGTTCCAATGTCAAACATCCTTAATGGCGGACAGCATGCAGATAATACTGTTGATTTGCAGGAATTCATGATAATGCCACTAGGTGCAAAAACATTTAGAGAAGCTTTACAGATGAATGCAGAAGTATTTCATACATTGAAAAAATATTTGAAACAACAGGGATATGCTACCAGTGTTGGTGATGAAGGTGGATTTGCGCCTAACCTGAAATCTAATGAAGAAGCTCTGCAGATAATCGTGAAAGCAATTGAACTTGCCGGTTACAAACCCGGTGATGATATCTCCATAGCCCTTGATCCTGCCGCAAGTGAGTTTTATAAGGATGGAAAATATCACCTTACAGCAGAAAATGTTGCTTTAAGTTCCGAAGAAATGGTGGATTATTATGTTAAGCTTGTAGATAAATATCCTATTGTTTCTATTGAAGATGGCTTGGCTGAAGATGACTGGAACGGATTCAAGTTGATGAACAAGAAGTTGGGAAATAGAATCCAAATCATGGGTGATGATCTTTTTGTAACAAATGTTGAAAGATTGAGAACAGGGATTGAAGAAAATGCTGCAAATTCAATATTAATTAAACTTAACCAGATTGGAACACTTACAGAAACTTTAGATACAATTGAATTAGCTAAAACAAATAATTATACAACTGTGATCTCACACAGAAGCGGTGAAACTTGTGATACAGTTATTGCCGACTTGGCTGTAGCGGTAAATTCCGGTCAGTTAAAAACTGGATCAATTTGCAGAAGTGAAAGGATTGCAAAATACAATCAGCTGCTGCGCATTGAAGAAGAATTAGGTGAAACTGCTAGATTCATTGGTAAAGAAGTATTTTATAATTTGAAATAATTCAACAGAATGATTTTAAGAAACAGCGGCTAAATCTGGTCGCTGTATTTTGGGAGAGATCATGAAAAAGTTTGCAGTTCCACTATTAATATTAGTTGTTTTAGTCGGTTGTTCTACTGAAGGGGATATAAAGATCATAAACCGTACAGATCACAATCTTTATCTTTCTTTAGAGGGAAATGACTACATTCTAGAAGGTTCTGAGACAACTGATCCGACTATGACGATCAGTGTGGATACAGGTAAACAATTCTTATTCTACATTGAAGATTATATAGAAGTAGATATGCATTTGGAAGGTGAAACATTTATGATGCGAGATGCAATCAACGGAATTCCGATCGATGAATATTTTACTGAAACTACTTTGCAGGTAAAACCAAAAGAGACTCTCAATGTCTACTGTGATCCAACTCATGCGGGTGTGAAACTGATAAACAATTTTTCTGAAAACGTGATAGATCTAGCATATTATACGGATGATACCGATACTCTTGTATCGATCATTGATTTACCGGTAGAACCAGGTGATTCTACCTGGAGCAGACTTAAGGCAACTACTGAATATGACTCCATAACCTATTCGTTCATTGTTGAATTCGAGAATGGTTATATTGACAGCAGTTATATAAACATTGATGATCTTATAATCGATGAGCAGCTCAGGATGGAATTTGGTCTTTAGACAAAAACCTTGCTAATATAACCCACTCATAAATCTTTGCTTACGTAATGCTTAGAAATAATTTTCTTTCTGATTATTGCAAATAATAAAGCAAAAGGAAACACATGAGTAATTTAGAAAAATTCGAAAACCTGGGGTTATCAGAAAAATCATTGCTGGCGATCAGCAAGAAAGGATTTGAAGAACCTTCACCCATCCAGAAATTAACCATACCGTTACTTCTGAAAAACGAAAAAGATATTGTTGGACAAGCACAAACCGGAACTGGAAAAACTGCTGCTTTTGGCCTGCCTATAGTTGATTTGATTATGGAAAATACTGGAAAAATTCAAGCTCTTGTTATAACACCAACTCGCGAACTGGCTGTACAGGTAGCTGAGGAAATAGGTTCCTTTCGAGGTGGTCGCGATATCGGGATATTACCCGTTTATGGCGGGCAATCTTACGATACACAATTACGCCGGCTAAAAAAAGGTGTGGAAATAATAGTTGGAACTCCTGGCCGTCTTATAGATCATTTGAAACGCGGTACCCTAAAACTGAATAATCTGAAATTCATGGTTTTGGATGAAGCTGATGAAATGCTGAATATGGGATTTATTGAAGATATTGAGTTGATCCTTTCCAAAACACCAAAAGAAAAAAGAGTTTTATTGTTTTCTGCTACAATGCCTACCCGGATAGTCCAGTTAGCCAGAAAATTCATGGGTGAGTATGAGGTCATAAAAGTTCAAACAGAGCAGCTAACGGTAAATTTGACCGATCAGATCTATTTTGAAGTACGAACCTCTGATAAGTTTGAAGCACTATGCCGAATTATCGATGTGGAAAAAGATTTTTATGCTTTGGTATTCTGCCGTACAAAACTTAAGACGGATCATCTGGCTAATGCTCTGATCGATCGTGGTTATGATGCTGCTTCTCTGCATGGCGATATTTCCCAGGCACAGCGGGAGCGTATACTAAATCAATTCAAAAAAAAACGTGTAAACATTCTGGTAGCTACCGATGTTGCGGCGAGAGGGATAGATGTAATCGAACTTTCACATGTGATAAATTATTCGCTTCCGCAAGATCCGGAAAGTTATGTACATCGAATAGGCAGAACTGGAAGAGCTGGTAAACAGGGAACCGCCATTACTTTCATTACACCATCTGAATACCGTAAATTAATGAACATTCAAAGGGTTTCAAAATCTGAGATCCGTAAAGAATCATTACCAAAGGTTAAGCAGCTTATTAAACTTAAACGAAAGAGAATAGTTCAAGAGATAAGTGAAATAATTGTTGCCGGTAAATACAACGATAATATGCAAGTGGCAATTGATCTTCTGGCAGAATATCCTGCTGATCAGGTAATTGCCTCTCTCTTAACTCATGCTTATAAAGATGAATTTTCAGTCGATAAATATACAGAGATCCATGAACCGGGCACAAAACGAAAAAATACCAGAAGAAAACCAGATATTTCTCCAGACCAGGAAGGAATTACGCGCTTGTTCATAGCTTTGGGACGTAAAGATAAAGTGACTCCACAAAAACTTGTTACCATGATACAGGAAGGGGCTAATGTAGATTCACATCTTATTGGTGATATAGAGATTTATGATAACTTTTCCTTTACCAACGTTCCTTTTGAAGAAGCGGGACATATTATCGAAACTTTTAGAAATAAAGGTAGAGATAAAAAACCATTAATTGTGGAAGCAAAAGGAAAGTCAGAATCCACACCGAAAAAGGACTTCCATTCTGATAGATCCCATAAAGGACATACTAGAAGATCAGGAAGTGACAGAGCACATAGAAAGAAAAGATATTAAACTATAAAAAACAGCCAGATTGAAAAATCTGGCTGTTTTGCTTAAAGAAACCCCACTCTGGCCATTTGCCAGAGCGGGATTTTTATTATAGGTAACTCTCAACTAATAAGTAGTCAGAGTCAGTTAATGTTTAAGAATAAATCTTCAGCTAGATCACAATTCTGGTATGTCCATGGTAATGTTCATCACGGATTTTTTGGATATTTTCATTTTCAAGATAGTCTTCGAAATTCATTTTCTGATCAATGATGCCATTCGGTGTTATCTCAATTATTCTATTGGCAATTGTGCTGATGAATTGGTGATCATGCGAAGAAAAAAGCAGAACTTCTTTATAGGCAATCAAACTATTATTCAGAGTAGAGATTGACTCAAGGTCAAGATGACCTGTAGGTTCATCCAAAACAATAACATTAGAGTTACTCATCATTATCTTGGAAAGCATACAACGAACTTTTTCTCCACCCGACAGAACCTTAGACTTTTTCAGAGCATCTTCACCAGTAAATAACATTCTTCCTAAAAAACCACGAATATAAGCTTCTTCATTGTTATCGGTATATTGTCTAAGCCAGTCAGTCAAGATCAGGTCATTTTCAAAATATTCACTATTATCTTTGGGGAAGTATGAACTGCTAATTGTTTGTCCCCATCTGAAAGTTCCTGAATCCGGCTCTATTTTCCCGTTGATAATTTGGAAGAGAGTCGTTTTGAAAATATTATCAGATCCCACAAAAGCTATTTTATCACCGTTATTAACCGCCAGATTGAAATCTTTAATTATCTCAACCCCATCAATGGTTTTTGATAAATTTTCTATTTCTAAAATCACTTTTCCGGCTGGACGATCTGCTTTGAAGAAGATGAAAGGAACCTTTCTGGATGAAACAGGAATTTCATCTAAAGTCAGTTTTTCAAGCTGCTTTTTACGGGAAGTTGCTTGTTTGGCTTTAGAAGCATTTGAGCTGAATCTGGAAATAAATGCTTCGAGATCTTTAATTTTAGCTTCTTTTTTCTTATTAATATTCTTCATCTGTTTAACGGCCAGTTGACTCGCTTCATACCAGAAGTCATAATTTCCCATAAAAAGTTTTATCTGATGAAAATCGATATCGGCAATATGGGTACATACTTTGTTGATAAAATGCCTATCATGAGAAACAACAATAACAGTATTTTCAAATTTATAGAGAAAATTCTCTAACCAAATAACAGATTCTAAATCAAGATGGTTTGTAGGTTCATCTAACAACAGAATATCCGGGTTTCCAAAAATGGCTTGAGCCAGAAGAACTCTAACTTTTTGCCCACCATCCAATTCGATCATTTTTTTTGTATGCAGATTTTCAACTATCCCAAGTCCGCTTAAAAGAGAAGCAGCTTCTGTTTCCGCATCCCAACCATTCAGATCAGCAAATTCAACCTCCAAATCTCCGGCTTTCATACCATCTTCATCGGTGAAATCTACTTTGTTATACAAAGCATCTTTCTCAATGATAATTTCGGATAATCTTTTGTGTCCCATAATTACTGTGGCTAGAACCTCAAACTCATCATATTTGAATTGATCTTGTTCCAAGATAGCAATCCTTTCATTTTTCCCTGTTGTAACCGAGCCGCTTAGAGGGTCAATTTCGCCAGACAGTATTTTGAGAAAAGTTGACTTCCCGGCACCATTAGCACCAATTAATCCGTAACAATTTCCCGAAACGAATTTCAAATTTACATCACTAAATAACGGTTTGCTTCCAAAAGCAAGCGTCACTTCATTTACATTTAACATCTTTATTCCTCTTATTTATCATTTATAATTTTATCTTTGAAAACTATACAATTCGCAGGCAATTCCAGAAACTAATCTACACCCTAAATTCTTGTATATGTTGAAGTATTGAGTCAAAGTTTATAAGTAGCCTATCACATCAAGTAATATTTAAGAAGGGGCAGATTTACGCCGTCATCCTGATGAATCTTATGTAGGTAATCTTCTTAGGAAGGACAAGGCGTAAGCAGAAAGGAGACTAGAAGATCAGAAAGTGACAGAGCACACAGAAAGAAAAGATATTAAACTATAAAAAACAGCCAGATTAAAAAATCTGGCTGTTTTATTATAAATCTTTCGACCACAATTTTCGCAACATATCAGATAATAAAAAAATCATTGACGGCTGGAAAAACAAACCTTATTTTATCAGAGATAATTTTAAGAGTGATTTTTCAATAAAAGAAAGTATTTTGAAGAGGTAAAATTGCTCACGTTTTTAAGTTTGTGAATGACAAGGGAGAGATTGATGGATAATATCTATATTAAAGCACTTGAAATTGGAATTGAAAACCTTGATAATGGTATTTCTTATAACAACATGGCTTCAAAAATGGAAATTGAAAACAAAAGCACTTTTTTTCAGAGGAATTTCCAAGAATGGTTTTATACAAATTTCTATCATCCAGATAAATATATCATAGATGCCGATAGACTAAAACGTAGGAATCCCGGGTATTCAAATTCAATGAATGATTCATGTTCGGTATTAACTGGGAAAGCATATATGGATTACTTAGATTATATTGAACTGAAGGAGGCAAGACAAAGTTCAAAAACAGCTAAAACTATTGCAATCATTTCTATAATAATAACCGGAGTAATTGCGCTTGCACAAATACTAATTAGCATATGTAATTAAAAAACTATTTGATGAAATAGTTAGGTTTCACATTCTATTGAACCAGTTCTAAAAGAGTTCAATAAAAAGTATTGGATAAAGTTGTCGGGAAACTACTTTTCCAATCAAAATTATTCTGTATCTTCAACATCCAAAAAGTTCAATACATCATTCACGAAAGTGATATTGCTGGCAATGGTTGTTGTTCGGGAAGATTTTTCCAGATTGCCATCTATTTGTTTTGCTTGAGCCAGGTAACTGATGGCTTGCGACAGCATTTCCTTTTCTTTGTTCAAAAGTATTCTAGCTTCTTTCCGATATTGAGTGATCTCACTTTTCAGTTTTAAACTGTTCAATTTATTCATCACATTTATATAATCAGTTTTATCTTTAAATCCTTCAATCAACACGAAACCGGCATTATTATATTGCCAGGCTTCAATATCAAACCGCTGTAAATCCTTAGCATATCCGGCAGCTTCCAAGAGACACTTAGCTTGTTTTTCATAGTTACTTTCTGCTTCTTTCACAGCAGCTTTAGCAGAACGATAAGAGCTCCATAAAGATGCTTCATCAACAATAACATTCTCTTCAACTTTTTCTTCTGTCAGGTCTGTAGGTTTTTCTACTTTCGGTTCCTGTTCTGGAACTAGAATTGAATCAGTTTTTTCTTTGCTTGTAAGTGATTCCATAAGTTTCTGCTCGGTTCCTTTTTCTTTTGGACTACATCCGATTATCAATAGTACAACAATAGCAAACATAAAAAATTTTCTCATGGTAAGCTCCTTTGAAATAATTTGATGATTTAAATAAGAATAAATTGATTTTTCTGTCAAACACTTTGCTGTAATACGAGATCAAGAAAATTTGACTCAAGTTACCTGATCTTTTAGATTTTAAATTCATTGAATAATTTCTCAGGATTTGGCTTTACAAATTTTGATTCTTCTTCTTCTTCTCTCTTATGAAAATTTTTGTACAATGTAATTATAAATTGTTGGATTGCGGTGAATTTGAGAAATTGGAGCAGATTGATGATATTATCATTCGAAGACCGGCTTTACAGGCTGAATGGAAGCGAAAACTAGGAAATGATATTTGGCAACAATATCAGGCAAAATTTGATTATACACAAAATGAATGGACTACAATCCCTGAAATTAACTTACCATATTTTGTGTGTAACAATTTAACTTTTGAATTAAGATTATCTTCTAATCGTCAAATAGGGATCTTCCCTGAGCAATTAACGAACTGGCAGTGGTTGAAAAAAGTGATCTCTAAGGCAAATCGACCTCTCAATATTTTAAACGGATTTGCCTATACGGGAGCATCGACTCTTTTTGCATCTGCAGAAGAAACTACTCTCACTCATGTCGACGCTTCTTCAAGTAGTGTGAATTGGGCAAAACAAAACTGTCGATTATCCAATCTTGAAAATACTAATATCCGCTGGATCGTTGATGATATAATTTCTTTTCTTACTCGTGAAGTTAAACGTGGAAAGGTATATGATGGGATAATTCTTGATCCACCTGCTTTTGGTCGCGGAAAAAAAAGTTCTATATGGAAGATAGGTAGAGATCTGCCAAAATTAATGAAATTAGTTGATAAACTACTAAGTAATGATCCCGAATTTGTGATCTTATCTTGCCATGATAAAGATTATGGGAAACGTGAATTGAGAGATGAACTTACAAAATTGCAAAGTTTGAAAACTAGTAGAATAGAAACATTAGATCTAACAATAAAATCAAAAACAGGAAATGACTTGCCTGCTGGAAAATGTGCCAGATGGAAAAAATAAAAAAACCTGCATGAGAAACAACTCATACAGGTTTTAATTTCAATAAACTAGTTGTGTAGATAACTACTTCATCAATATCATTTTCCTCACAGATGAATAATTTTTTGAGTCCATCTTATAGAAATATATTCCGCTTGAAACAGATTTATTGCTGTTATCCTTACCATTCCAGGATGTGAAATGAACACCTTCCGGCATATTCCCAGATATAAGAGTTCTAACAAGTTGTCCACGTGCATTGAAAACTTTCAACTTAACAAAACCTTCTTCTTTAACACTGAAACTGATATTGGTAACAGGATTGAACGGATTAGGATAATTCTTATTAAGTTCATTCACAAATACAGGAACAACTTCCGGTTCAATACCGGATGTGGCATCAAATGCATTACCTGTCCTTTGCGGATTACGCTTGAAATTTGACCAATATATAGTACCACTGGAGTTTTTGTAATCAATTAAATAGTAAGCGGATTGATTAGGAACCAATATTTCAATATCGTTATCATCATCAGCATATCCTATTGAGGGTGCAACTTTAATGGAATTACCAAAATAAATTGGGAACATGTCAGTTTCATTACCCGTTATATCTATGGAATGCAGATATCCTGCGTCATCACCGAAGATAATATCAGGAGTTCCATTGTCATCAATATCTATAATGACAGGAGTAGATTCAGCTGTCTCACCAATAGAAACAGGGAAATTCGGAAGATCATTTCCAGCTTGATCCCATAAATGGATTACACCGGTTTGATCCACAAAACAGATATCATTGTTTCCGTTATTATTAAAGTCTGCAGTTACAATTGATGTACGAACGTCAGCACCAATATCATGATTCCAGATTAAAGAACCATCATGATTTATGGCAAAAACAGAACCCGATATTGTGGAAACGATCACTTCAGGATTATTATCAGCATCTATATTAACTATGCTTGGTCCCTTTGAAGAACCAAAGGTAATATTATAAGGCCAGCCAGAAAGGTTGGCACCCGTATTGGAGGAAATGGCATTTAAAGAACCTGATATCGTTACAACAAGAATTTCCAGATTTCCATCATTATTCAAATCTCCAACAGCAGCTGAAGATAATACAGGAGCATTAAGTGCAGCCGGGAAATTTGGAAAAGATGTGCCGTCAGAATTAATAATATGAACTGCGCCGACAGGGAATGAGCAAATAATCACTTCCATTGTTCCATTACCGTCTACATCTGCGATCATAGGATTACTTTTGATAATACCGCCAGCTTCATAATCAAAAATAATACTTCCGTTATGGTCATAGGCGATTACATGACCAGCATCATTACCAATAACAATATCTTCAATACTGTCTCCATCAACAAGTCCGACAGCAACTGCTTCATTAATTGTAGCACCAGTATCGATCGGGAAAGGAGCCACAGGTGTTCCATCTGCATGCATTACATGAATATTTCCACTATAATCACCAAATATTATTTCATTTGAACCATCATCCTCAAGGTCAATAATCGTACCACTTGATAAAGTTAAACTTCCTAAAACTAAGGGCCATCCTGCTTGAGCAAGTGTTAATTCTACTGTCGTCTGAATTGCAGCTACATAAGGCCAGGATGAATTGGAATTAGCTGTTATTGTTAAAGTAAATGGTATAACGTAGTCAGAAATTGAGACAGAAGTTTCGAATCTGAATGGATCACCTGTATTCCAGGCGCTTCCTCCTGATGCTATATCAGAATAGACAACTTCATCATTAAGTATTGTCACCTCACCTACATCGCAACTCAGGGTAGCTGTAATCCCCTCTGCATCGATCCAGATCTCATCATTATGCAAATTGATCAAAAGATCAATAACTTCACCTGGATTTGGAACCCCATCACCATCACCTGATTGTTCAATTGTGGTTGTTTCGGCAATAATGATGTTAGGTAAAAGATCATACATTGCACCCTTAAAAGAATTAACTCGTCCTGCACCTAACATACCAATATACATTGGATCATTAACAGCTTCGATATCATCACAAGTATATTCCAATCTGGTTTTTAATTCTTGTGGTGTAAGATCTGGGTGAACAGATTTAATAAGACCTGCAACACCTGCCACAATTGGAGAGGCCATAGATGTACCATTAAAATTTTCGTATCCATTTCCTGCAATTATGGTAGAGTAAATTGTCGCACCGGGAGCAGAAACATCGACGGGAGTTCCATAATTAGAAAAATTAGCTTTTACATCATTATAGGGTCCTGTAGCGGCTACACAGACAGCGTTTGTAGCATTACCTGGATAATGAGCAGTAGTGCCAATGTCTACATTATCATTTCCAGCAGCACAAACAACAATTGCTCCTTGACCTATGGCATAGTTGATAGCATAATTAGCTGTTGCTCCGTTGCCGCTGCCGCCCCAACTACAGTTGATAATGTCAGCGCCTGAATCTGCACAATAATAAATTCCTTGATATCCATTGTAAATTGACGTTGTAGCAAAAGTTGTAGGTGAATGACGTGACGAAATAAGTTTAACGTTCATCATTGGTCCTGTAACACCAATATAGTTATCGCCTACTGCTCCAGCACAACCAGCAACATGAGTACCGTGATCATTTTCTACATGGCTTTGAAATGACTGATTAGTGTTACTATGAAAATTCCAACCAATACAGTCATCTACATATCCATTACCATCATCATCTATACCATTTCCACCAGAAACAACCCCGGATGTCCAATTTATATTCATGGTATTTCCACCAGATGTTGAATTTAGTTCCGGTTCATTGATCCAAATATTGCTCTGAAGATCAGGATGATTCCATTTGATCCCTGCATCAACAATACCAATTACAATATCTTCACTTCCGGTTGTGTAGTCCCAGGCAGGTTCGCTGCGAATAAACTCATGGAACCACTGCATATCATAGCCTGTATCATTAGGAACATATTCCACTCTGTTAATTGCTTCATATTCTGCATAGATTATATTCTGATCCGAGGATAATGCTTCCAGTGCTGATTCAATGTTATCATTGCTTGCCAGAGTAATATTGTAGATACATCGCGGGTATAATCCATTATCGTTCCAATCCAGATCTTTCAAAAAACTAATGCTTTGTTCCAGGTCAACAAATCCATATTGCCTGGATAATTGATCGAAACTTGATATTCCAGTTTCCACAATACCATCAGTTAATTCATAGTCTAGTATACACTCTCTATTACCGATGGAATCCCATGTGAAACCAACAATTATTCTTTTGGGATAAAAATATTCCTTATCAAAAGGTAAGGCAAATAGCGCAGAAATGCACAACACTAATAAAAGTATTAAAAATAATTTTCTCATTATTACTCCTTATCATTAATTTAATTGACAAATGATTTCTTCTTAGTTGGTTTTGATAGGAAGTTTTGTCAAGTTCTATAATATACTGTTATGTTCATTAAATTATAAGAATTAAATAGGTGAATACTTTTTTAATTGTAATTTATTGGGGGTTTCAGAAATTATTTTCAATTGAAAAAATATATTCCGCTGCAGGTTGGTTTTCAATTATTCCATTTTCTATTCTAAATTACTTTTTTCATTGACTCACAGATTTGATTTTAACATTTGAATAAATATGAAAAAAGCAAATTTATCAATAGATTTAGGTGGAACACATACGCGTCTTCGAGTAGAAGTGCTTGAGAACGGTGATGTGATCTCAACTTCTCAGGAATTTAAAAAGAAGGTAAACTCTGTAGCTGAATTAGAAAACTTTATTGATCTTACTGTAAAAAAGATCAATTTCGATTTGCGATCTGCTAAGTGCGTAATTGGTTTTGCAGGAGCGGTGATAGATCATAAAAAAGTTCAAATTACAAATTGGATGCATAAACCAACAATAATTTTGGAAGAATTGCTTCAATGGGGATTTCCAGAAAATAATACGATTATGGTGAACGATATGGAGCTGGCAGGTTATGGAATTTTAGACCTGGAAGAAAAAAAAATGATAGATTCAGTTCTATGTGAGGCTTTGTATAAACCTGATATTCCAGCTAAAAACCGGATAAATAATAAACTTATTATTGCACCTGGAACCGGATTTGGAACTGCAAGTATATTAGAGGTTAAGACTCGCAAAGGTAAGATCATAAAAGAGGTTCTATCCTCTGAGATCCAACATATTCAAGTTCCTCCGCTGGATGAAAGGCATGCTGAAATTATAGCAATGATCCTTTCCCAAAAACCCGGGAGGAGATTTTTAAATTTTGAAGATTTTGTTTCCGGGAAAGGATTATGTGAATTATATCAAGCAATAATGAAATTAGCAGGAAAGGAACAGGTAGAAAAGGATGCCTTTGATATTGCCAACTCAGCAATAAATGGAAAAGATAAAATTGCGGTAGAAGCACTTAATATTTATTATAAATGTACAGGTAGAATAATTCAGGCAATGGCACTGATGATACAACCCTATGGGGGTATTTATTTATGCGGAGCTTCCACCGTTCAGAATGCGGCATTTATTAAGCAAAGTGGATTAATGGAAGAATTTCATAATTGTCTAATTCGACAGCAGCTTCTAATTCAATTTCCAGTTTATATTATTTCTAAATTAGATATAAATATTGCTGGAGGATTATGGGCTTGCAGGAATATTGTTTAAATGCAATACGATAAAGTAAAAGATAAATTTGCCATAGTTATAAATAAATTACCAGTTCTCAGAAAACTGTTTTATCTGATTCTGGATATGTTGCTTTTGCGTCAGTGGTATGTAAAAAAAGAGATCAAGAAACATTTCAAAGCTGATAAAGAGTTGCGGTTTTATGATGCCGGTGCCGGCTTTGGGCAATATTCATATTTTATTCTTAAACATTTCAAGAAAGTAAAGATCCATGCTGTTGATCTGAAAACAGATTACATGGATTCCTTTGCACATTATGCACAGAAAACAGGTTGGCAAAATTTTAATGCTCAGCAGGCAGATCTGACAGAATATATTCCAGAAGAGAAATTTGATCTCATCATTGCAATCGATATTTTAGAACATATTGAAGATGATGAACAGGTATTGCGGAATTTCAGGAAAGCTCTGGAAAAAGATGGAAAACTGATAATTTCATCACCCAGTAATTTTGATGAATCTGCTAAGTTTACAGCAGAACATGTACGTCCGGGTTACAGCAAAGAGGATATTTGTTCAAAATTAATAAGAGCGGGTTTCAAAATAGATTCATTTGAATATTCCTATGGAAAATTTGGAAAAATATATTGGGTTCTCGCTCTAAAATATCCACTGTCATTGATCTCAACATCTAAGATATTAGCAATATTTCTTCCAATTTATTATTTAATCTTCTACCCTATTGCTTTATGCTTTATGATCTTAGATTATTGTAAAAAAAATAAAATAGGAACCGGTGTAATCGTAGTAGCGGAATAATCTTGGGTCAGAGTTTCAATAGATAATGACTTTATAGAGTTCTGACCCAAGCTAAATAATCCTATTTCATTAGTAAGCATTTCTTGCTGGCAATTGTTTTTCCATCTACTTTTAACTGATACATATAAATCCCTGAAGAGACAGGTTGGTTTTCTTCATCTGTACCATTCCAAATAACTTGGTGAATTGGTGGATTAGTGAATTGGTTAATTGAGAATGACTTCACTTTTTGTCCCTTCACATTATAAATTTCAATTTGTGCATTTTCGTGTACATTTGTGGTTTCAAAACTAATAGTTGTGGATGGATTAAATGGATTAGGAAAGTTTTGTAATGAATATTCCGAAAAGACAAAATCGTTTTCTACTGAAACGACATCATTAACTGTAATATTCCAAAGAAAATACAATTCATTCCTGTTACCAAAATTATCAGTAACATAAAGGGTGATCTCATATTCTCCAGCGAAATTTTCATCAGTTAAGAAAGAGTATGCACTTTCAATTGAAACCTCTTCACCATCAAGTAGCCATTCATATTCCAGATCATTTCCATTAGGGTCTGAAGCCGTTATGTAAAAGTTCAATGAATCACCTTCATCAATTACTTGGCCTTGAGTTATCCAGCTGCTTCCCACGAAATTTGCGTAGGAAAGATCGGTTATAACTATCTCGAAATCCTGGTAAAATGGATAAGCTCCCATATCTGAAATAGTACCATCAGGATCGAGCGGGAAAGCAGAATCACCAGTATCTATACAGGGAGAATCTGCCGTTAGATGGTAATCACCTGTTCCAACGAATAGCGGATCTTCCGAGATGCTATGTGTTCCAGCTGTAAGACCTGCATAATTCGGAGTATTTCCCCATACATCATTGTAATCTGCGATCGGGAAGGGGCTTCCTGCAATTTGATCATATTGAAAACCAACACCGCTATTATTTACAATAATATTATTGATCACGGTTAAGCTGTCGCTATTCGCTTGTAGCCATAATCCTTTAAAATCATTATCTACAATTGTGTTATTTATTATCTTTGCAGATGACCATTGAGCATAAATACCGGCACCGATAGGATAATCTGAAGAATTATCATAGATCAGATTATTACTGATAATAGAACTCTCAAACATTGCACAAATACCGGAAACATTGTTTTGTCTGATGATATTATGCAAGATTTCACAATCTCCATTCAGTCTGACAGCACTTTTGTTTGAAAGAGGTTCTGGCTGACCGGCATATTCTACAATACAATATTGCATAATACTTGATTCGTAAAGTATAATATTGTACCAGTCACCGGGAGTGGGTGTAGTTGCATTGGATGTAAAAATGATAGGTTCTGTTTCTGTACCGATTGCTTGCAAAATCCCAGAGACAACAAATTGATAGAATCCATCAAACTTAACTTCCACACCTGCCTCTATCACTAGTAAGGAATCACTATCAATCGAAATATCATCCACAACAATGTACGGACTATTTGCAAGTTCCCATATCCCAGAGACTTCACCCGAAACATTTGTTTGTGCAGTTAATACCTGGGTTGATATTACGAATATTGCTATAAATAAAACCCATTTAGTTTGTTTTCTCATTTTTTCCTCCTTTTTTTATTCTTCTTTTTCATTTTAACCCACAAATCTTCTTTAATTTCATTAAAAAGTTCATATATTCTAACTAATTTAGAGAAATTACTAAAACAAATTTTTTGTCAAATATTTTGTACTTTATCATAGTTCACATTCCAACTTAAAATTGACAAAGAAAAGAATGTTAATTTTTTTGTTATAGTAAAATAATTAATATAAATTAGGAGACAAAATGAAATATAAAATAATATTAATATTCATGTTCATTGCTGTCATTTTATCTGGAAACTCAATTTTCTCATTTGATGGCATGCCGCTTGAATATTATGGCAATGATGTTTATGGTATCGGAATGGGCGAAACGGGATCAGCAGATCTTTTCAGGATCAACCCCAATTTTCATAATCCGTCCATAGCTACAACTACGAATAATGTGTTATTCTCTACAGCAACTTCACTGGGGTATATGTGGTACCGTGATTCTTATGATAACGAATTTCGTGATGATGGCATGTATCTGCCCTATTTTACAATGGCAATTCCAATCTCTAATAACAGATTTGTCTTCAGTTTTAATTCAGTTGCATCTGGAAATATTGAAAACGTAAAAGAATGTGAGTTTTTAAACTCTTACGGAGATACTTTGCAATATTCGCAGATCAATAGATTGAGTACATCACTGTACAAAGCAGATATAAGCTATGCCTATAAAAGTCCTTTTGTAAACTTTGGTGCTGCAATGAATTATTATCTTGGGCATCGTATCCGCTACTGGAATCTTGATTTTGAAGATGCTGATTATACAGATGCAAAATATGAAATTGAAAAGATTTACAAAAATCCGGGATTTACTATAGGACTTTCAAAAAAGATCGGCAAAGTTTCTTTAGGGGCTGCCTACTCTACTCACGTGAAATTAACTGGAGATGTAACTTATAAATATGGTCATACTCCTTATGCTGATACACTAAGTCTGGATGATGAATTCCTGTTTGAAGTTCCAGCACAAATATCAGGTGGAATCACTTGGAAATTTTTGGAAAAGTATAAAACTTCATTTGATGCTTATTATCAAATGTGGAGTGAAACTGAAGATCACGACAAGAATACAATAAAACTTGGTCTTGGATTAGCCTATGATCCTCTCAGCGGTTATGGTTCATGGTATGAAAAGATCCCATTAAGGATCGGCGGATATTATCGTGAGCTTCCATTTGAAGTGAATAACGAAAAGATCATAGAACAAGCATTCACATTTGGGACATCAATTCCCTTAAAATCTCCCAATAAAAAAATCGAATTTGCCGTAACATATACAACTCGAGGAGATGTTGATAAACATGGCCTTAGTGATAAGTCTTTGATGTTCTCTATTGGAATTACCGGTTTCGATATTTTCAATAAACGCTATAAAAGAATTAAAGATCGTGAAATTCCTAAAGCAGATAGGCAGGTAATTGATTAATGAACTTCCGGTGGAGTTATAGACATTCGAATAAAGAAACGATCTTTGATCAGATAAGAGAGAATCGTGAAATTAATGATGACTTTATTAATTCATCAATGAGTGATATTCCCCACTATTCGTTATTAAAAGATATTGATACAGCCGCTAAAAGGATCATTGAAGCTGTTCACCAGAAAGAGAAAATCATTATTTTTGGTCATGATGATGTTGATGGTATTACTGCGACATATATTTTATATGACTTTTTAGAGAAGCTTGGTTCCCAAAACCATTTTTATTATATTCCCAACCGGCTTATTGATAGCCATGGTATCCAAAAAAATTTCATTAATAAGGTTAAAAAAGAAAAATTTAATTTAGTAATTACAGTAGATGGTGGTGTCTCCTGCAAAGATGCGATTTCTGAAATTATGGATTTTGGTTGCGATGTTATTGTTACTGATCATCACATTGTTCAGGAAGATCTTTTACCTCCGGCTTTAGCTATTATAAATCCCAAGCAGAAAGATTGCAAATTCCCTTTTGAAATGATAGCAGGTGTAGGCGTAGCCTATTTTCTTATTAAAAGAATTTCAGAAATAACTGGAATAGATATTGATAGAAATTACCTCTTTTGGGTAGCGGTAGGCAGCATCTCAGATAAAGTTCCGTTGTTAGGTACCAATAGAATCCTGGTTAAGGAAGTTCTTGATTCATGGAGTACTTTCAATGATAGTACACTTTATAAATTAAGTCCTTATCTTGAGTCGGGGATCAATTATTCACAAAGAATGAATAATATCCGCTACATCATCAAATTACTTTCCAATGGCAGGGGTAAAAAAGGTAATCACAAAAGCATGAAATTGCTTATTACTCATGATAAAGAGAAAGATGTTCTTATTGCTGAAATGCAGAATATGCAAAAGAAATACGATAATAAACTCAAAAATATCCGTCGTTATCTCCGTACAAAAATTCCACGAAACCTGGGAGATTACTTCATCTTTAGAGATCTGGAAAATCAAATTCCTTTTGAATTTTTAGGTTTTGCATCCTCATTTATTACGAATAAACACAAGATTCCGGTTATTTTTATTAAGAGTAAAAATGGCATAGCTGTTGGAGAAGCACGGGGAGCAAATGGCTTTAACTTGGTGGAAGCTTTTACATATTGTAAAGATCATCTTATTCAATATGGCGGTCATGCGAAAGCAGCAGGATTTACGATTAAAAGCAGTAACATAGATGTTTTCATTGAGCGATTTGAAGAATATATTGAACGAAATAAAACTATTATTGAAGAAAATAAAAGAATTGATATCGATGCGGTTATCAACAGTAGAGAACTGGATAAATTCAACGAATATATTCGCATGGATTATAATCTGCTGCAACCCTTTGGTCAGGGAAACCCGGAACCAAAATTTCTAATCATGGATTATCTTCCAGAACGGGATAATCATGTAATGCAATTTAAAAATAGTGAAAGTAAAATGGAACCGGAAGTACCTTATAATATCATTTTTACTTTTAAAAACTCTTCTTTTAAATTTGTTGATTATAGAGAAAAACACTACATGTTGTAAACGGAGAAATATTATGAAAATTATACATGAATTATGTGATATTTGCGGAACCTGTGTTGCAGTTTGTCCAGTAGATGCGATCACAGTTTCAGAATTCAAAGTTGAGATCAATAACAATATCTGTATTGATTGCTTGAATTGTTTGAAAGTATGTCCTGCAAAAGCTATTGTGGAAGGTGAATAATGGTAAAAGATAAATATGATATTGTTGTGATCGGAGCCGGACCGGCAGGAAGTGTTGCTGCCAGATTCGCTGCAGAGAACGGTGCTTCAGTTCTTATATTGGAGCGTGATAGAGAACCGGGGATACCTGTACGTTGTGCTGAGGGTGTTTCTCATAATGGGATAACTCCTTTCATTGATATTGATAAAAGATGGATCGCATCGCAAATAGATGTCGCTAAACTTACTTCTCCAAACGGAGAGAGTGCTTTCATGCATAATAATGGAATTGGTTATGTTCTGGAAAGAAGAATATTCGATACTGCACTTTGTACATTAGCTGCAAAACATGGAGCACAATTAATAACAAAAGCAGATGCTCTTGATCTGATTAAAGAAAATGATAAAATAACTGGTGTAAAATATCGATATATGGGAAAGACCAGGACAGTGAAATGCGATCTGGTTATTGCCGCTGATGGTACAGAATCACGCGTGGGAAGATGGGCAGGGATTGAAACAACCGTAAGCTTAAGAGATATTGATACCTGTGTTCAATATACCCTTGCAGGTGTAAATTTTAAAGAAAATACTTGTGAATTCTATTTCGGAAATGAAGTTTCTCCCGGCGGATATATCTGGATCTTCCCGAAATCAGACACTACAGCAAATGTTGGTATTGGAATTGCCGGACATCTATCACATAAAAAAGGACCTAAAGAATACCTGGATGAATTTATTACTGAAAAATATCCAAATGCAACAATAACATATACAATGTATGGCGGAGTTCCTACTGCGGCTACATTAAAGGAAATAGTTCGGGATAACATAATGTTAGTTGGAGATGCGGCAAGACAGGTAAATCCGATAACTGGCGGTGGAGTTGTACAGGGTATGATCGCAGGAAGCATTGCCGGTAAAGTAGCAGCAGAAGCAGTTAAAAATGGACAATTTGATGTAAAATTCCTGAAGAAATACCGCAAAGAATGGGATAAAACACTTGGCAATACGCAAAAAGTTATGCATTCAATGAAAGAAAAATTCCTTTTTATGACAGATGAAAGATTCAATAATTTAGTTAGTTTCTGTAAAAAGATACCGGCTGATAAATTCAGCTTGAAAACTCTATTTACTGAAGCTGTAAAAGGTGATCCAAAATTGATGCTGGATGTTGCAAAATCGTTTATTGTGAGTAAAATAAAACTGAAATGACCGAGAAACAGAAGAAAGAATTCTATCGAAAAACAATTCATATAAGTTCGATATTGTTACCCCTTTCTTATTACTTTATTTTTCACTATAATCGGAAATTAATGTTCCTGATTTTAATACCATTAACGATTATAGCTTTAATTATCGATATCGCCAGACTCGAGCATAAAACGAGTAAAAGAATATTTCTAAATTTAGTTGGAGATATGTTGCGTAAACACGAGATACATAATTTCACTGGAGCTACCTATATGATGATCTCAGCTGTGATATGTATCGGATTTTTCCCGGCTAATATTGCAGTGGCAGCTTTGGCATTTCTGGCTATTGGCGATACTCTGGCGGCTCTGGTAGGAATTCCATTTGGCAAGAGGAAAATATTAAGTACAAATAAAAGTTTTGAAGGTAGTTTAGCCTGTTTTGTCGGCTGTTTCATTTTTGGGCTTTTTTTCATAAATCCGGTGGTAGCTTTAACTGGTGCTTCTACGGCAGCAATTGCAGAAATTTCTAAAATACCAATTGACGATAATATCAAAATTCCTATAACTTCCGGATTAGTCATGAGTTTTGTAAATATGTTCTTTTAATTCAATAAGCATGTAGTGAGGAAAAAAAATGAAATTATCATTTGTGATACCCGTCTATAATGAACAAGACAGTTTAGATAAACTCTATTCTGAGATAAGGGAAAACTGCAAAGAATATGAATATGAATTTATATTTATAGATGATGGAAGCACTGACAACAGCTACAAAATTTTGGGTAAATTAGCAGCTGATGACAATAATGTTAAACTGATAAAATTCAGGAAAAATTTTGGAAAATCTGCCGGTTTAAATAAAGGATTTGAAGTCGCTGAAGGTGATATCGTGTTTACGCTGGATGCCGACTTGCAGGATGATCCAAAGGAAATACAGCACTTTATAAATAAAATTGAAGAGGGATACGATATGGTTACCGGCTGGAAAATAAAACGTCGTGACCCTATTTCAAAAACATGGCCTTCCAAACTATATAATAAGGTTACATCCAATACTTTTAAATTAAAGCTGCATGACTATAATTGTGGATTTAAAGCATATCGTAAAGAGGTGATTAATGAACTTGATATCTATGGCGAAATGCATCGGTATATACCAGCTTTAGCTCATTCTTTAGGATTTAAAGTTGCTGAGATCCCGGTTCATCACCGAAAACGGGAATTTGGGAAAACCAAATATGGTTCGGAACGATATTTACGCGGATTCCTGGATCTTCTCACTGTAAAATTAGTTACCGGATATATTCATAGTCCACTCTATTTATTTGGCAGAGTTGGTTTTGGCTTTGGTTTTATTGGTTTTATTATAGCACTCTATCTCTCCATCATGAAACTGGGATTCGGTGTACCATTATATAATCGTCCGCTTTTATATTTAGGTACTCTCCTCATGATAATCGGTCTGCAGTTCTTTTCGATCGGACTTCTGGGAGAATTGATAATCAATCGTAATAGAAGTGGAAATAAAGCGAAAAATATTTCCATTGCTGAAATTGTAAATCTATGATCTATCCTGGAGAATCTTTTGAAAAGTTATTTAACTGAATTTGTAAATTTGATGGAACAGGCTGGCTTAAATGATCTCGTGATCCAATCATTTTCCAACTCATATTATAAGATTTTAGAAGGTGCAACCGGTAAACTTTCAGAAGATCAGATCCAGCCGCCGGCTGAAGAAAAACTTATAGATTATAATAAACTAAAAACTATCTCCAAAATCCCATTATCTAAACTTGCAGTCATAAAATTGAACGGCGGACTTGGGACCAGTATGGGCCTTGATAAAGCGAAGACATTGCTCCGGATCAAGGGAGAGAATAACTTTCTGGATATTATTGTACAACAGATCCTACATTTAAGAAAAGAGACATATGAAGATATCCCATTGGTGCTGATGCATAGTTTCAATACTCAAAAAGACTCTCTTTCTTATTTGGAAAAGTACGGAGATTTGGCTATCCCAAATATTCCACTTGATTTCAGGCAGAATAAATTTCCCAAGATAAAACAAAGTGATCTGTCACCTTTGAAAAATGAGAATGATAATTTAAACTGGAATCCGCCGGGACATGGTGAGATCTATACAGCTCTAGCAATTTCTGGGGTACTTGATAAACTTTTAAATAACGGTTTTGAATATATATTTATTTCTAATTCGGATAACCTTGGAGCAGTTGTTGATGAAAAAATATTAACCTATTTTGCTGAAACAGATCTTCCCTTTATGATGGAAGTATGCCAGCGTACGGAGATGGATAAAAAGGGTGGGCATCTGGCACAAACAACAAAGGGTCAGCTCATATTACGGGAAACTGCTCAATGCCCGGATGACGAAATTGAAATCTTCCAAGATATTGACCGATATTCCTATTTTAATACCAATAATCTCTGGGTGAATTTAAAAGTTTTGAAGCAGCGTTTATATGAAACAAGATATTTACTGCCGCTGACGATGATCTTAAATAAAAAGAGCGTAAATGGTGAAAAGGTTTATCAGGTCGAGTCAGCCATGGGATCAGCAATAAGTGTATTCAAAAATTCACGTGCCATGATAGTTCAGCGTGATAGATTTGCCCCGGTAAAGACCACAAATGACATGCTGGCAATCTTAAGTGATGCTTATGAACTAACCGATGATTTAAAAATAAAATTAGTAAATGAATTCGGCAGAGTTCCGCATATTGAGTTAAATAATAAATATTACAAAAATATTCATGATTTCGAAGAACGTTTTAAGAATGGAATTCCATCTCTGAAAAAATGTAAAAGCCTGGTATTAACAGATGATGTACATTTTGGTGAAAATGTTGAGATCAGGGGTGATGTAAAGATCACAAAAGAGAGAAATCTGGAAAATATTATCCTGGCAAATGAAGAGTTGTAATTAGCTTGATCCTGTTACAATAGATTATCAAGATCATTATCAATTTTATTATACGAGTCATCCAGTATTTTTTTTAATGTTACCTTTTGTATTTGCCTCACGCGTTCACGTGACAAACCAAGTTCTTCTCCGATCTGAGCGAAATTTTTAGATTTACCACTTTCCAAACCAAAATACTGCTTTATAATATATGTTTCACGAGGACCTAGAGAATTGATGGATTTATCAATACTCTCTTCAACTTTCTCACGGTAGTAAAGGGTTTTAGGATCAACTTCTGATCTATCTGCCAGCAGGTCGCTTAAAGCAATATTGTTATGATTATTTGAGAAGTTAGCATTATCAATAGACAGAGTATTTTTAGCTTGTTTGTTAATTTTTTTTATTATAGTTTCATCAAGGTCAGTGATCTCAGAGATCTCTTTTACTGTTGCTTTATTTCCTGTTTCACTAAACACTTTATCTCTGGCATATTTTATTTTATTTGCCTGAGTTGCTTTACCCAGCGGCATTCGTATAATAGATGTTTTTTCTGCAAGGGCGAAAAGGATCTTCTGACGTATCCACCACACAGCATAAGAGATCAATTTATTTTGTTGTTCCGGCTCAAATTTATCGATCGCTTTGATCAGACCCATATTTCCTTCACTAATCAGTTCAGAAAGTGTAAGTCCTCGATTCTGATATTTAGCTGCGATCTTTACAACGAATTTAAGGTTGGAAGTAACAAGTTTTTCGATTGCTACCTTATCTCCGCTCTTAGCCTTTATAGCAAGTTCATATTCTTCTTCCCTGCTCAGAGGATTGATCTCGGCTATCTGATTAAGATAGTTCTGTAATGCCTTATCATTGAAAATATTCTCTGCCATTTTATATTCCTTTTTCTTTCGACGTGATCAACAAGATACACAGGATCAAGTCTAAATTTTCTATCATTTCTTCTTTACCCTATCCTTTCACTTTTATCATGTTCATCCGGTTAATCCTGTCTGCTTTTTTAGCTCAGGACTCTAACCTTTCTTTTAACCTGCACTTCTTTACTACTAAAATTAATTAGTAGTCCTACATCAATTCCAGTAGCTGTGAGATAATTCACAAGTTGAACTTCATGGACTTTAGCCAATTCTTTAAATGCTTTCAGCTCTATTATGACCTTATTCTCAACAACTATATCTGCTATGAAAAATCCAACTTCCTGTTCATCATAAAATACTTGTATTGATTTTTGTTGTTCAGCGCTTAATCCTAATTTCTTAAGTTCAATCATCAGGCAACTTTCATAAACTGATTCAAAAAATCCACTTCCTAGTTTATTATAAACTTTATAAGATGCACCTATAATCTTATCTGTCAGATCAGCATATTTAAGTTCATTCATAATATTACCATCTTTATTCTTTTGACGTGATCAACAAGATAAACAGGATTGAGTCTAAATTTTCTATCATTTCTTTTTCACTCTATCCTTTCAATTTTTTCATGTTCATCCAGTAAATCCTGTCTGCATTCTTTAAACCTGAAAATCATTAATATGATCATAGATAAAATCCAGTAATTCATCATCATTCATATTAAGTTTTTTTGCAAAAGAAAATACGATCTTTACACCGGATAGATTCATGCCAAGTTCAGATGTCAATGTAATAATTGTAGTGATTTTTGTTACATCATTCCTGGTGAAAAGTCGTGTATTATGATCAGATCTGATCGGCTTAATCAATCCTTTCCGCTCATACATCCTGATAGTTTGATCGTGAACGCCAAGCTGCTTAGCTACCTCTCCGATTTTTAATAATTTACCTTTATCTACCATTATTCCCTCTTGCAGATTAAAGCCCTGGAAGAACTTTTCGAGGATTAATCGCTTTCCCCTTTATACGGTATTCAAAATGAAGATGCGGACCAGTAGCTGTTCCTGTCTGTCCTAAAGAAGCTATTGGCTGTCCTTTACTTACTGTTTCACCCAGTCTTACCAGATTAGCTTCATTATGTGCGTACACGGTCATTACATAATCATCATGTTCAAGAATTATCACATTTCCATATCCGCGCTGTGTTCCTGAATATACAACTTTCCCTTTGAGAGCTGCATAAATAGGATCACCTTTATCTGCAGAAATATCAATTCCTTTATGAGGTCTGCCGTTACGCATACCAAATTCAGAAGTAACAGTTCCATGAGTGGGCAGAGCAAGCTTAGACCTTGGTTTTGTAACTGCAGGATGTGTTGGAATTGATTTACCTGTTTTTGGCTTTTCAATATGTTCTACCACTGGACTGGAAACAGGCTTTGTTTTTCCAGCAGTTAGTACAATATTCATACCCGGCTCGAGTTTATAAGAGTGCAGATCGTTATAATCAAGGATATCGAAAACACTTAATCCATACATTTTTGCAATGCGGTGAATTGATTCTTTCGGTTTAACAATATGATAACCTCTTTTGGGAATTTTACGCTGAGTAACAAATTCCTGCTTCTTTGCCGGATGTGGATAAAGAAAGATCTTCTGCCCTGTAAATATCCTGTCCGAACTCATATTATTGAAAAGCTTGATCTTCTCGGTGGAAAGTGAATATTGACCGGCAATTGATTGCAGGGTCTCACCTTTCTTTACTATATGATAATCTCCAGAAGGTGTAACGTAAAGAGGATTACTGGACAGTGCAAAAACAGAAGAAACTGATATCAGAAAAATAGTGCAGATCAAACTGTGCAAAAGCCACTTGTTTCTTCCCATCCTTTTATATTCCTAACTAATACCTTATACTGAAATCTGTAAACTGTTCACCTAAAATTATTTCGGAAGTTTGTATCTTATCTACTCTGGCCATAGAAGGACCCTCCCGGAGCATATTGATAAAAATTTTTAAAATACTCTCCTCTCCAACAGCGACAATTTTCACATCTCCATTCATCATATTCTCGGCATACCCTTTTATGTTAAGCTCATTCGCTCCATGTAGAACAAAGCCTCGATAACATACTCCCTGCACTCTGCCTGAAACGATGATTTCAATTTCTTTCATTTTATACTCAATAATAATAAAACCATTCTATAAATATGAGTGAGACCGTGTCAAATAATTTAATAATCCGGAAAGGGAATCCTGAAATTTATAAAAGGTACAAATAATGGCATATCAACAAAAAGTTTGACAAAGATTTAATTTTATTGATTGTGAAGATGTACTTGTTAAAACATGAGAGATACAATGAATATATTAATTGGACTTTACATAATAAGGAAATGAGTGTTACAACATTAAAGTGAGTTAATGATTCATAAATAAAGGTACAAAATGAGAGTTGATCTAAATGTGATATACGCGATATTTGTCGAATACAACCCCAAATTAGGGGGTGTTCGCGACAAAATTGGCGGGGACACAAACATTATGGGCAAAAATATTAGGAGGTAAGATGAAAAGTAAATGGATGATATTTATTATAATTTTAATATTAATCAGCTGTTCAGATAAACCAATGAAAGAGAAAGATAATGCTGATTTGGAAAAAACAAAGGTGGTTGAGATAAAAGAAGAGAATCCACCATTAAAAACCTGCAGTATACAATTGGGTGACTTTGAAATGGGTGTAGATGGATATTCTCTTGGTAAGGAAACAGAACTCACAGAATTATTAAAGCAATTAAAAAATATGGAATGTGATATTATCGAAATTTCATATGGTTGGACTGGTTTGTCTAGTGGTTATGCACCAGCAAAAATAATTTATAATAGACATACAAAAAGATTGCAACAAATATATGTGGAAACTAACGTAATTGAGGATTATCAAAACGTTGATGAAAATTGTTTGAAAGATTTTCTCGAGAAGGGTCACAAATCTTTATGGGAATTAGAGAGTTACTGTGAAAATATTACTTATGATTTCAATAATAGAGAAATGAAACAAAGTGCAATTGGTCCAAAACCAGAGCAAAGTACATTAGATGGTTCAGTTTTAATTGTAAAAAGTTATGTTAAATCAAATGCAAAAGATGCAACAAGTATTGAATTTATTGAATGGTCAAAAGTAACTAGTTTTGGTGAAGATTGGGTTGTAAGATGTAAATTTAAAGGTTCTAATTCATTTGGTAGTGTTGTCACTCAAAATGTGTGGTTTTATATTCAAGACAATAAAATTGTTAATACAAAAATTATTGAATAATTGCCTATAACAAGCGTGTCGCTTAAAAAAAAATATAAATTATAAATTACGAATTATGAGCCGAAGCGAAGCGGAGACCGACGAAGTCAATTATGAATGTGAACCGCCTTCACTACGTTTCGCAGCGTCGAGAATGTGAAATGAGAATTAGTAGTAAGAAATGAATAATTAATTTAACATCTTAAATCATAAATTTTAAATTGCAAATCAATATCTTGACACAAAAAAGGATGCCCGATAGTAGTTAAATATGATAAAAGAAAGAAATATTATGCATAAAGGCATCTTTAAGAAATATTTGGAAAAATATCTACCGCAAAAAGCAGAAGAACTTATGATCAAATTTGAGAATCTACTTGAAGCATTATGGGAAGAGAATTCCAAAGTAAACCTAATTTCGCGGAAAACTTTGAAAGAAGAATATTGGACACGGCATTTTTTAGATTCCCTGCTCCCAATTGAGATTACAGATCTTTCTAATAAAAAAATACTGGATTTCGGAACCGGGGGTGGATTGCCAGGAATACCCTTAAATCTTGTCTTTCCTAACTCTAAGCTTTATCTGTTGGATTCAACACACAAAAAGATCAATGCAGTAAAAAATATAATTAAAATTCTTGACCTGCCATCGTGTTTCACGATTGTTTCACGGTTAGAAGATTTAGATGACAGATGGTTTAATTTTTTTGATGTTATAGTGTGCAGGTCAGTGAAAATATTGCCTAAATACAAAAGAGTTTTATTCAAATTGATCAAGAACAACGGGAAGATAATTTTGTATAAAAGTAAATTGATCGATGATATTGGGCAATTCAAAAAGCGTCATATTCACGATGTTTCGCATCCTGCCATTGGTGAACGTAAAATAATTGAAATAATAAAGTAGTGATAGATAGGAAAGTACAAAGATCTTTGCTGAATATTCTGGAGAAAATATGGGAAAAATTATTGCAATAGTAAATCAGAAAGGGGGTGTTGGCAAAACAACATCTGCCATTAATATTGCTTCTGCCCTGGCGATTTACGAAAAGAAGACATTACTGATAGATTTTGATCCGCAGGGCAATTCTACCAGTGGAGTTGGTGTAAATGGAGAACGTCCAAATATTTATGAAGCACTTTTAAGTAATAATAAGATCACTGAAGTAATTAAGAGATCTCCAATCCTGGAAAAACTGGATGTTGTACCGTCTAATATAGATCTTAGTGGTGCAGAGATCGAATTGGTGAAAGAATACTCCAGAGAATTCAAACTTAAAGAAGCTTTAGCTCCTATCAAAGATGAATATGATTACATAATAATTGACTGCCCTCCCTCACTGGGTTTACTTACCGTTAATGCCCTCTCTGCCTGTACCGATGTACTCATCCCTATTCAATGTGAATACTATGCTCTGGAAGGCGTAAGCCAGCTGTTAAATACGATCAGATTATTAAAAAAAGGATTAAATCCCGATTTGAATATTATGGGAATATTACTTACAATGTACGACAGAAGACTTAATTTATCTCTTCAGGTCGCCAAAGAAGTAAGGCGGTATTTTCAGGAACAGGCATTCAGTACAATAATTCATCGAAGTGTAAAATTGAGCGAAGCACCCAGTTTTGGAAAGTCCATATTCCATTACGACATTAAATCGTCAGGTGCAAAAAGTTATTTGCAGTTGGCAAAGGAAGTGATTTCAAGATGACAAAATTAGGAAAAGGATTAGAAGCGCTGATAAGTTCAGTTCCGGAATCAACGGATATTTCAACCGGTATCACTACGATCAGAACGGATAAGATAAAACCCAATAGATACCAGCCGAGAAAGAAATTTAATTCGGAAAAACTGCAGGAACTGGCAAATTCACTAAAAGAGAATGGGATTATTCAACCGATCATAGTTACTTCCAAGGATGAAGGTGAATATGAGCTTATTGCCGGGGAACGCAGGCTGGAAGCATCCAAGCTGGCAGGATTTAGCGAAATACCGGTTATCATCAGGAGTGTTTCACCCAAAGAGCAGCTGCAATTTGCGATCATTGAGAACGTGCAGAGAGAAGATCTCACTGCTATTGAAGAAGCAAGAGCATATCAGCAGTTGAATGAAGAATTCAAACTTACTCACGCACAAATTTCTGATATCGTTGGTAAGGATAGAGCAACAATAACAAACTTTATCAGGTTGCTGAAACTAAGTGAGGATATACAACAGATGATCTTAAACGATCAAATATCTTCAGGACACGCCAGAGCAATATTACAAGTTGACGAAAGCCTTAGAGACAAGTTCTCCAGGTTAATAATTAAAAATAAACTATCCGTACGTAAAACAGAAGAAGAAGCTAAACGTATAAAAGAGACAGGATCGGTTTCTATTCTCAGGAAGAAAAAAGAGACTGTCGAAATTCCGGAAATGAAAGAATATGAAAAAGACCTAAAACAGAAATTTAAATTAAAAGTAAAAATCTCTGACAATAATTATAAGGGTAAAGTCAGCATTTATTACTCTTCTGAGGATGAATTGAACACTCTCCTGGAAAAATTGAAAAAATGAAATATCTCATTGTGGTCTTGCTGGTGCTGGTTTTGGTTATTACTACCTGGTTTTACATGGAAAATGTAAGATTGAAAAAAGTTATTGCAGCACAGGAAGAAGAGCTGGATGTTTCAACAAAATATATTCAACAATTAAATAAGAAGATCATGGATGAACATAAATCTGAATTACCGAACAAAACTGGTGATGAAAAGATCCGGGAATTAATGAATGATTACATGGATGAACAACATAAAAAGGCAAATGAAGATCTGGATAAAGCTGTAAAATTTGATGAAAAATTTAAATATGAACCTGATATTATTCCCGTGAAAGGTGATTTTGCCATAAGCCAGAAATTTTCTGAAAAGCATATGGCAATAGATCTTGCCGCTCCTACAGGCACAGAAGTAGTTGCAGCTGCAGCAGGAGAGATCCTCTCAGTTTATAATGATGAAATATTCGGTAATGTTATAATGATAGATCATTTGAACAAGTACACAACACTTTACGCTCATCTTGCCACAACCTTTTTTGTAAGTAACAGTACGGTAGAAAAAGGCGAAACTATCGGACTTGTTGGAAATACCGGCAATAGCTCTGCCCCACATCTGCATTACGAGATCATGGTTGATGGTATCAATGTTGATCCGGAAGAATATATTGATTTTAAAAAATAGGAGGATAATATATGAATAAAAATAGAAAAGTTGAACTCTCAACCATAATTGGAAAAGGAAGTAAGGTAAAAGGTTCACTCTATGTTCAAGGCGGGATAAGAATTGATGGAGAGATAGAGGGAACAGTTGAATCTGACGGATTTGTGACTATTGGATCATCAGGTATTGCGAAAGCTGATATTAAAGCAGATGAATGCCTTATCTCAGGTACAGTAGAAGGTAATGTCGTTTGTAAAGATGCTGTTGAGCTGGATAGAAGTGCAAGAATGACCGGTGATATTGTCGCTAAGATATTGAAGATACACACCGGAGCAGTATTCAACGGAAACAGTTCTATGAATTCAGGTACCAGAGTTCCCAAAAAAGTAATTATCACAAATGATGTGGAAAAGAAAGACTAAACTTAATAGTGAATTATTAAGATACTTAAGTCTGGTTTCACAGCTGGGGATAACTGTAATTAGTTCAATCCTGATAGCATTAGTTGTGGCAGTTTTCATAGAAAAAAGAGTTCAATCTGACGGTATTGTAATTTTAGTTGGAGTTTTAATTGGTGTTGCAGCAGGAATTTTTGCAGCATATAAGTTATTAAAAAAAATATTAGAAAAAGATTTATAAAACAATATGGAAGAAAACAATAAATACATTAAGAAAATATTGCTGATTATTCTCTTGACAAACATCCCGGCAATTATGTGCTTACCATGGTTATTGAAGCCGTCATTAAGCTGGATTTTGGGTACAGCAGGCAGTGCTGGGAATTTTATCTGGCTAGCTCATAATCTAAAGATGAGGATCGGTCTTTTGCCAACTAAATCACGTGTGAAAGCAGCAAAATGGTCTCTGATAAGATATTCAGTATTGGCTGGTTATGCACTTGTGATTTTCTTTTTAGTGAAACCAAATATCATTATTTTCGGGGCAGGTCTGCTATCTGCTCAAATAGTGATTTATATAGTCGAGATCGTAAAGACCTTTAAAAATAGTAAGTTCTTCAGAGGGTAAATAATGGCTAAGAAGAAGGGTTCGATATTAAAGATATTTATAATATTTGCCATAATTGAAATTGCACTTGTTATCATTTCAGGTAGTTTCAATAAACAACTTCAGATTGGTTTTAATAATGGTAAATTTGTCTTTAAACATATTAAAAGCCACTATGATCTTCAAGAAAAGATAACGGAAGAATTCCAAATAGATGAACATTTTCGTAAAACTGGTGAAACACCAGAAATTTATGGAAGTAACCAGGTTTACGAGTTTTTCAAAGAAATATTTGGAGAAGCCAGTGCCGTGGGAACATTCCAGCTTCTACGTATGATGCTCATAGTTGATCTTCTCCTTTTATTTATTGCACTTATTATAAAAAAACAACTTCTCAAAAGACCTTCACAACCTCAGATCTTATTTGAAATGGTATATTCTGCTTTAGAGCAGTTCGTTATTGAAACTTTAGGAAAGGAAAAACTTAATTTTACACCTTATATTGTAACTCTCTTCCTGTTTATCTGGATCTCCAATATGATAGGTATGATACCAATTCCAGGTTTTATGGAGCCAACCAGGAATCTTAATGTTCCACTTGGACTTGGAATTTTAGCAGTTGCCATCGTTCATATAACTGCACTTAAAGTAAAAGGCGTTTGGGGTCATCTTCAGAATTATTTAAATCCTATCAAAAACCCTCTTGCTCTTTTAGATATAATCAGTGAATTTTCTAAAGTTGTTTCAATTTCCTTCCGTCTATTTGGAAATGTTCTAGGTGGAGCAATAATTATTACTGTCGTATCATCACTTGTCAGCTATGTTGTCTTTCCTGTTGGCTTGAATCTTTTCTTTGGAATGTTCGTAGGAACAATACAGGCCTTTGTTTTCACCATGCTGGCACTTACATATATTGGTGTAGAGATCTCGGAGTAAATGATGGAATTATCTGTAGAAGTTATCAGAATTGCAGCATATCTGGGAGCTGCAATAAGCGTTGGATTGGGCGCAATTACAACGGGTGTTGGATCAGGAATAATTGCCGGAGAGGGCGCTTATGGTGTGATGAAACAACCGAAAGCTAATGAGCAGATATTCAGGACTATGCTTATCGGTCAGGCGGCAGCACAAACTGCCGGGATCTTCGCTTTGGTGATCTCCATGCTACTTATATATGGAGGATTTGATGTTGCCGAAGGTGGTTGGTATAGAGCTGCAGCTTTACTTGCTGCCGGACTGTCTATGGGAATCGGAGCTTTTGGACCTTCTCTAGGTGCCGGATATTCGGGCGGAGAAGCTTGCAAATCAGTTGCCAGAATGCCTAAACATGGAAATGCAATAATGGGGAACATGCTTATTGGTCAGGCACTATCTCAAACTTCAGCAATTTTTGCTCTTGTAGTGTCGTTATTACTTCTATATTCTGTTCCAAATCAACCTGCAGGTCTTACTATGGGAAAAATAATTTTAAAATCAATTTCATTAGTCGGTGCCGGCATGGCAATTGGACTTGGTACCATCGGGCCGGGAACCGGAATTGGTTTTGTTGCAGGGAAAGCAAATGATATGATGGGAAGATTTCCCAAAGAGAGATCAAAAATAATGAGAACGATGTTCTTAGGAGCGGCAGTATCAGAATCAACCGCGATATATTCACTTGTAGTCGCTTTTCTACTGATATTTGCTGTATAAATAAATATTAAGATAATAATAGTGGAGGAAAGATGGAATTAACATTAGCACAGGGAATCGTGAAAGCTGCTGCCCTTTTGGGTGCAGGAATGTGTATGGGAATGGGTGCTTTAGGGCCTGGAGTTGGTGAAGGCTTTGTTGCGGGTAAAGCTTGTGAAGGAATTGCACGCTCACCTGAAAATGCAAGTCTTATTACACGAACAATGCTTGTAGGCCAAGCTGTATCTGAATCAACAGGTATCTACTCATTGGTTATTGCTCTTCTGTTAATATTCTCAACTTAAGAAGTAATAACAGAAACGTACATTGAAAGCGGTTGGATGTATGAACTTCCAACAGCTAAATATTAATTTGGAGATCTTATGATTAGTATAGATTATTCTCTCATTATTGTGATCATGAATTTTGTACTTTTACTGATCGTTCTGAATAAGATTCTATATAAACCGATAAAGAAATTCTTAATTGAACGTCAGAAAAAAATAGCTTCTGATCTTGATGAAGCGAAAGCATCACGCCTGAAAGCCGGGAAACTTGTTGAAGAAAAAGACGGTGAGTTAAAAAAATCAGCAGAGGAAATTCGGAATATGAAAAGTGCTGCTACCGGTGATGCTGAAGACAAAGTTAAAGAGATCATGAAAAATGCAAAAGAACAGGAAAAACGGATATTACAGAATACAGAAGAACAGCTCGAAACCGAAAAAGTAAAAGTTATGGGAGAAATAGAAGATGAATTAGCAGAAATGGTTGCTGATCTATCTTCTAAATTCCTTTCGGAAAAACTGGATGATAAAAAAGATCAAGAACTAATAAAGAAAATTATCTCTGAGAGGAATCATAAGTGAAAAATATCCTTGCTGCTCAGCGCTATTCTCATGCGATTATTTATGAGCTCACAGCTAAAGAGATCAATTCAATCCTAGCTGATATTGAGATAATGAGCAGTACAATAAAAAATGAATCAGAGTTCGTAAATACGGTTAATTCTTATCTGTACCCGATTGATAAACGTATAGAATTGGCTTTGGAAGTATCAAAAAGAATGACAAATAAAAAAATATGGAATAACTTATTTAATATTCTTATTAAAAAACATAGATTTAACATAATTCCTGCCATTTTAATAGATTTGGAAAATGAAATATTAGCTTCTAAAAATCAGGTTAAGGTTGAATTAAGTGTTGCTCATCAACTACCTGATAACTTACTTGATTCCATTTCGATAGAATTAAAAAAGATCCTTGAAAAGGATATAATATTAAAAACAAAAATTGATCCTGAAATTTTAGGCGGATTTGTAGCAACAACTGATTCACTTATTATTGACGGCTCAATAAAAAATCATCTAATTAAACTGTTAAAAATGAAATCAAAAAATAGAAAATGAGGTCAGTATGAAAATACAACCAGATGAAATAAGTTCAATCCTTAGAGATAAGATCAAAGAACTGCAATTAGATATTGATATCACTGAAACTGGAAAAGTTGTACAGGTCGGTGATGGTATTGCCCGTGTTTATGGAATGGATAACGTTATGGCTGGTGAAATGATCCAATTCCCTAGTGATATCATGGGAATGGCACTGAATCTGGAAGAGGATAATGTCGGTTGTATAATTTTTGGTGAAGCAGAGAAGATCAAAGAAGGTGATATTGCCAAGAGAACCAAGAAAATACTTCAAGTTCCCGTAGGTGAAGCAATGCTGGGTCGTGTTGTAAACGCACTTGGAGAACCTTTAGATGGCAAGGGTGTGATAAAAGCAGAGAAATATACACCTGTTGAAAGAAAAGCTCTGGGTGTTATAGAACGTCAACCGGTGAAAGAGCCTCTTCAAACAGGACTCAAGGCGATCGATTCAATGATCCCGATCGGAAGAGGACAACGGGAATTGATAATTGGCGATCGTCAGACAGGTAAAACTGCGATAGCTGTAGATACAATATTGAATCAGAAAAATACGGATGTTATTTGTATTTATGTTGCAATTGGACAGAAAAAATCATCTGTTGCAAAAATCGTGAATATACTTGAAGCAAATGGAGCAATGGAATATTCGATCATAGTTATTGCTTCTGCTGCGGAATCTGCTTCTCTTCAGTATCTTTCACCATATTCCGGCTGTGCTATGGGAGAATATTTCCGTGATAAGGGAATGCACGCACTAATTATTTATGATGATCTATCTAAACATGCCGTATCTTACAGAGAACTCTCTTTACTTCTAAGAAGACCGCCAGGACGTGAAGCATATCCTGGAGATGTTTTCTATCTGCATTCAAGACTACTGGAAAGAGCATCAAAACTTAATGATGAACTTGGTGGAGGCTCACTTACAGCTCTTCCAATTATTGAGACACAAGCTGATGATCTAACTGCATATATTCCTACAAACGTGATTTCCATTACTGATGGTCAGATCTTCTTGAATAGCCGTTTATTCCACTCAGGTATCCGTCCTGCCATTAATGCCGGTCTCTCTGTGTCACGCGTGGGCGGTAGTGCACAGCTTAAAGCAATGAAAAGTGTTACCGGGCAACTTCGTGTTGCCTTAGCGCAATATGCAGAACTTGAGGCTTTTTCTAAATTTGGATCTGACCTGGATAAGGCGACTCAAGCACAATTAACCCGAGGAAAAAGACTGACTGAGATCTTAAAGCAGGCGCAATATTCACCCCTTTCTGCAGCAAAACAGACATTTATTATTTTTATGGCTAATGAAGGATATTTGGATGAGGTAGAAACGGAAGATGTTGGTAAGGTAGAAGAAGAGCTTTATTCAACTCTTGATTCTGAATATAAGGAATTTATGGATAATATGATAAAAGATAAATTAAATGATGAAACCAAAGATGCTATGCGTAAGATCTGTGAAAAAGTATTAAAGAAATTGTAAGTAATTATGGCTAATTTAAAAGAGATCAAGACACGTATTGAGAGCATTAAGAGTACTAAGCAGATAACAAATGCCATGAAGATGGTAGCTGCGTCTAAACTGCGGAAAGCCCAGGATAACATCTTTAATGCTCGTCCCTATGCAGATCATATAAACGACATGCTCAGAACTCTTAAGAACAAAAATATATCAACAGATCATCCCTTATTAGCGGAAGTATCGGGAAAAGGGAAAACAGCATTTATAGTTGTCACAGCCGATAGAGGACTATGCGGATCATTTAATACACATATTATAAAAGAAGCTGTTTCTCATCTTAAAAAGGAACCAAATGCTGATCTGATCTGTATTGGAAGAAAGGGATACGATTATTTCAAGAAAAATTCTAAAAATATTACCGCTTATTATGTTGATCTTTTCAATGAGATGAATTTTGATGTCTCTGTAGAAGTAGCTGAAAAAATATTAAACTTATTTTTAAATGAAAATTACGATAAGATCAATATTATTTATAATGAATTCAAGTCTGCTATTCAACAGGAAATCGTAGCCAAACAGCTTTTACCGATCGTTCCAATTGAATCCGAAGAAATTTCCAAATTGGATTATGTCTATGAACCGGATGAGGAAACAATAATTTATGAACTTGGGAAAAAATATATTCATGTTGATATTTGGAGAATAATGTTGGAATCATCAGCTGCCGAACAGGGCGCAAGAATGACCGCTATGGATTCAGCTACAGAAAATGCTGCTGATCTGATCGATAAACTTGTTCTTCATTACAATAGAGCACGACAGGCAGCGATCACTACAGAAATAATTGAGATATCTTCCGGAGCGGAAGCTATCCAGCAATAAGAAAAATAGTTAGGATATATAAGAGGTGTTTATGGTAGAAGGAAAAGTTATTCAGGTTATCGGACCTACAGTTGATGTGGAATTTCCAGAAGGTCATTTACCAGCAATTCATAATGCGCTCAAAATCGAGAAAAAAACAGGGGCGGATCTAATTTTGGAAGTTCAGATGCACCTCGGTGAAAATAAGGTGCGAACTGTTGCCATGGATTCTACAGACGGTTTGGTTAGAGATACAAAGGTTATTGATACAAAAGATCCGATCATGGTTCCTGTTGGTGAAGAAGTTCTGGGTAGAATGATCAATGTTGTGGGAGAACCTATAGATGGTGGCGGACCGGTTAAATCTAAAGAAAAATATCCCATACATCGTCAGGCTCCTCTGTTTGAAAATCTATCAACTGAACAGGAGATCTTAGAAACAGGAATTAAGGTTATCGACCTAATTGAACCATATTCCAAGGGTGGAAAGATAGGATTATTTGGCGGTGCCGGTGTTGGTAAAACAGTACTGATACAAGAACTTATAAGAAATATTGCTATTGAGCATGGTGGCTATTCTGTATTTTCAGGTGTGGGCGAGAGGACCAGAGAAGGAAATGACCTTTGGCTGGAGATGAAAGAATCTGGTGTTATAAAAAAGACAGCATTAGTTTTTGGTCAGATGAATGAGCCTCCTGGAGCTCGTCAAAGAGTTGGTCTTACCGGACTAAGTATTGCAGAATACTTCAGAGATGTCGTAAAAAAAGATGTGTTATTATTCATAGATAATATTTTCCGTTTTACTCAAGCAGGATCGGAAGTTTCAGCTCTCTTAGGTAGAATGCCTTCAGCCGTTGGTTATCAACCTACTCTGGCTACCGAAATGGGTAATTTGCAAGAAAGGATTACTTCTACAAAAGATGGTTCAATAACATCAGTACAGGCAGTTTATGTACCGGCTGATGACCTTACTGATCCAGCTCCTGCTACAACATTTTCTCACCTAGATGCGACGACTGTACTTTCCAGAAGGATTGTGGAACTAGGTATTTATCCTGCTGTTGATCCTCTTGAATCAACGAGTCGAATTTTAGATCCGCTGATCCTCGGTGAAGAACATTACAGGGTGGCTCGTGAAACACAGCGAGTGATCCAGAAATATAAAGATCTGCAGGATATTATTGCAATTCTTGGAATGGATGAGCTTTCAGAAGAGGATAAAAGAGTTGTTAATAGAGCCCGTAAGTTAGAGAGATTTTTCTCTCAGCCATTCTTTGTGGCTGAGCAGTTCATTAATACATCAGGTGTCTATGTACCCCTAAAAGAGACAATTGCAGGCTTTAAGGCGATCCTTGATGGTGAGTGTGATACCTGGCCGGAGCAAGCATTTCTTTATGTTGGGAATATTAAATCTGCTGAAGAGAAAATGAAAAGCTTGAAGAAAGGGAAGTAGTATAAGATATGAGTAAAATTCACATTAAAGTTATTCAGCCAAATCAGATCAGGATAGATGAGGAATATGATCATATCATAGTTCCTGGAGTTGATGGTGATTTCGGAATCCTGACCGATCATACACCTTTCATTACTAAGATCAGATCCGGTGTTCTTCAGCTTTTTCAGAATGATAAAAGTGAAGAATATGCAATACATGATGGATTTGTAACAGTTGAAAATAATATGGTCTCAATAGTGTGTGATACAATTGAGAAAAAAAATGAAATTGACAGCGTACGTGCTAAAGCATCGAAAGAACGGGCTGAGAAAAGAATTAAAAGTTCTGAAGAAGATATAAATTTCAGACGAGCAGAAATATCCTTAAAAAAGGCTTTGGTTCGCTTGGAAATAAGTTCTTAAAAATTAATAATATGGGTGATTTTATCACCCATATTTTATAAAAAGATAGGATATAAGATGAAACATAAATACATCTTGCTAATAATTATTATAGTAATAATTTCTTGTTCAGGAAGAAAAAGTGAAGAAATTCAAAATAAAATTGTTCCTGAAATGAAAAAAAACGAAATAGTAAAAACAGAAGTTCATCAAGAAAAAGATAAAATAGAAAAAGAACAAATTAAAAAGAAAATTCCCAAAAAAATACAGTATAAAAAATTTACAAAGGGAATATATTTAACGGCATATACTATTAACATGCCAAAATTTCACACAATCTTGGATAGTGCAGAGACCGCTGGAATGAATACACTGATATTTGATTTAAAAAACATGAATGGGCATATTTTCCTTAGAATGCCCCAAAAAGGCTTTTTAAGCGATGAAAACATGAAACCGATCGTTAACATTAATAGAGTGGTTAAAACGGTCCATAGTCGAAATATGAGAGCTGTTGCCAGACTAGTGATGTTCCATGATCAGGTAACTGCTCAAAAGGATTCAACCTTGCGACCACAAAATATTAACGGTGGCTCATGGCAAGAAAGCAAAAGAAAAAAGCCAGCCTGGTTAGATCCTTCCAATCAGGAAGTTCAAACTACACTTTTGAATATAATCGAAAATGTAGCAAAAAATGGTGTAGATGAAATTCAAATGGATTATGTAAGATTTCCAACACAAGGTAAAATATCAGATGCCGTTTTTTCCTTCCAAATGGAAGATTCCCTAAGAGCAATGAAAGATTCAACCTATATTTATAGAGGGAAATCAGATATAATAAAAGAGTTTGTAAAGAAGGCAAAAGGTATATGTGATAAATACAATGTAACACTCTCAGCCGATGTTTTTGCGATTGTAGCCTGGCAAAGGAATGCAGATATAAAGGCTACAGGTCAGGATATAAAAAGAATGACTCATGATCTTGATGCAATACATCCTATGATATATTCTTCACATTTCGCCAAAGATTTTGGATATAGAGAAAACGTTCAAAATGAACCATATCATATTGTTTATAAGGGCAGTGTCTTAACTAAAAACTATGCCATGAAAAACTGTAGAGTGATACCGTATCTTCAATCGAATTCCTGGAAAGTTAACTATAATTATAATTATATCGCTGCACAAATTCAGGCTGTTATTGATTCAGGATCAGATGGATATATTTTATGGAATGCTTCAAACAGATATTTTCAAACTCTCCGATGGATCAGAGAATTTGAAAATACAGATTAGTGTTTCACGTGAAACACAGGTACTATTTTAGGACGGTTTTTGTAAGAACCTCAACAATTTCCTCATCTGTTTTAGCACTACTTAAAGTATTTAAAATTTTCTCGTTAATTAATAATTTAGAAATATATGAAATTGAGAATAGATGTTGAATATCATCATGCAACAATAACATGAAAAATAATTTTACCGGTTTATTGTCTATTGCGTCAAACTCAATGCCATGTGATGATCTGCCGAAAATGATGCTTGGTTTTTTTACTTTGGAAGGATGAAAATGTCGGGGATGAAGCAAGGCAACCCCATTACCAATAGCGGTTGAGACCAACTCTTCACGAGCTACAACAACTTGATATAACCACCGATGATCCCTGACGATCTTTAATTCTTTAGCAAATTTTGACATCTCACCAATAGCTTCATATTTATTATCTGCCACAAAATCAATATGTATGTTTTTCGGTCTGAAATAATCAGAAAATTTACAAACTGAACGCTTAAGAGCTAAATGTTCTACTTCTCTTTCATTTAAATTTGCAAACCATTCATCTACTTCCGCTTTTTCGATCTTATAAGCATTACCGATTTTCTTAGCCTTAAATATCTTACTCCTGGTCATTTCTTTAATGACTGAATCGGTTACTTTTAAATATGCTGCTGCCTGGCGTAGAGTTAAATAATCTTTAGACATTATCATCTCCTTTATAATTAAATTAATTTGATGCTCTTATCTAAGTATTAATTATATCTGTCAAGTATAAGAGAGTATTTCTTGACAGATAATGCTTATTAAGATTGCTAAATTTATGAAAATTAAAATAATAATACTCATACTATCACTGATTTCTGGGTGTAGTTATTCAGTCTATACTACTGGTTATCCGCATCTTAAAACAATCAGTATTCTGCCGATAGGGAACAAAACGGAAAAATACGAACTTCGTGATCTTGTATTTGATGAGCTGGTTACTGATTTCGATTCGGATGGACGTTTGAAATTAGTCAGTTTATCACCAGATTGTCAATTGGAATGCAGTATTAAGGATTATTCAGATAAAATCTATTCATATTCCGGATCTTCTGTTAATGAATATAAGGTACGTATATTATTTTCTGTAACATTTACAGATCTAATAAATAACCTGATCCTATGGCAAGATGAATCTCTTATGTTATCAGAGATATATTCACTTTCCAACGAAAATAGTCAATTTAAGAGTGAAGATGAGGTTCAGGAAGAAATTATTGAAAAACTATTTGAAACAATAATGAAAAATACGTTGGAAGGATGGTAAGAATAAATAAATATTTAGCACAATGCAATTTAGGGTCAAGAAGGTCTGTGGAAAAATTGATCCTGGATAGCAAAATAATGGTTAATGGAAATATTGAAAATAATCTTTCTTTGCAAATAGATCCTGCGGTTGATATAATAGAATTTGAAGGAAAAAAGATCACGCCCAAAATAGAAAAAATTTATTTAATGCTGAATAAACCTAAGAAATATTTAGTTTCTAAAAAAGATGACTTTGATAGAAGACTTGTTTATGATTTGTTGCCTGATTTTGGTGTAAATCTATTCTATATTGGCAGACTGGATTATATGTCGGAAGGTTTACTGCTATTGACTAATGATGGAGATTTTGCGGAGAAGGTAATACATCCTCGCTATAAATTGCAGAAATTATATAAAGTTAAAATTAAAGGTAGTATTACAGATGAAAATATAGGAAAACTAAGAAGTGGGATCATTTTAAATGGGAAAATAACAAAACCTGCAATTGTATTTGTTAATAGTGCTAAAAATAATACAACTACACTCAAGATCACAATATTTGAAGGGAGAAAGAGGCAAATTCGTTATATGCTAAAAAGTGTTGGTTCAGAGGTTTTGGACCTTAAAAGATTACAGATTGGTAATATAAAATTAGACAAATTACCAATTGGAATGTGGAGAATGCTTAAACCTTCCGAAGTTACATCTTTAATGACATCAAGTAAATCAAATACAAAAAGGAAATAGTATGAAAATTGGATTGATCGGATTACAAAATTCTGGGAAAACGACTATTTTTAATGCTCTCACCGGGATGGATGTAGAAATAACTTCTTACTCATCACAAAAAATTGAGCCTAATCATGGAATTGTACAGGTAGAAGATAAAAGAGTTGAAAAGTTATCTAATATGTATAATCCTAAAAAAACTATTTATGCCACAATTGAATATATTGATTTTGTTGGTCTCACAGGTAATAAAGAAAATAATGATGCCTTTGGTGGAACCGGGATGGGATTAGTAAAAACAGCTGATGCCCTGGCCCTGGTTGTTCGTAATTTTGCTGATTCAACATCAGGAGATTCACCTGATACACTAGTAGATGTAGATTCTATCGAATCAGATATGATAATCTCTGATCTGATCATTGCAGAAAAAAGATTAGAAAAAGTAGAATTGAGTAAAAAGAGGGGAATTAAAGAGACCTCTTTACTATTAGAAGAAAAAGCATTGCAGAAAGTAATAGCTCATTTAGAAAATTCTAAACCTATTCGCACATTAGATCTTGCTAGTGATGAAGAAAAATCAATACGCGGTTTTCAATTCATAACCCAAAAGCCTTTAATGGTAATATTGAATTCTGATGAGGATAATTTTGGGAATAATGATTCATTAATACATGAACTGGAAAAAACATACAAAGTAATAGAATTTGCCGGATCGTTCGAAATGGAATTGAATAAATTAGATGAAGAAGAAGCTGCAGAATTTATGTTAGATATGAATATTAAAGCATCTGCTAGAGATCGACTTACAGAATTCTCATATGATTTACTTGGTTATTGCAGTTTCTTTACTGTTGGTGAGGATGAAGTCAGGGCATGGACAATTACACAAGGATCAGATGCAGTGGAAGCTGCTGGAAAGATCCATACAGATCTGGCACGAGGTTTTATTCGTGCCGAATGCTTTTCTTACAATGATCTAATCCAGTGTGGTAGTGAAAAAGTTGTAAGAGAACAAGGTCTATTCAGGCTGGAAGGAAAGAAATACATTGTTCAAGATGGAGATATCTTAAATATTCGTTTCAGTGTGTAGTCTCAGTATCATAAAATATCTTTCATCATTTTTTGCGATGATTTAATAATGAGGTAAGAATGGAAAAAGAAAATAAAAAGAAAAATCTTAAAATATTCTTCGGTTTACTAATAATTCTTCTTTCAGTATTATTTTTAGTTGCTCTTTCAGTTTCATTACTGAAAATAGTGCTTGACTATCAAATATTACAAAAAGCTGATTTAAATATATTTAAATTTATCAAATTGGACTTTCCACCTGTGTCCAATCCGATTGGCCCATTTGGTGCATTTTTCGGATTCTGGTTTGCTACTATCTTTGGCAAGTTCTTCAGCATTTCTTTGCTTATTGGAAGTCTTTTCCTGGGCTTATTTATGATCTTTCTTAATAAGGAAAATCACCCTTATAAAAGAGTTGTCAGCTTTATTGTTTTTGCCTTTTTTGCTAATATATTATCATTTGTAATAAGTCCGCAAAACCTTAGTTCTTCAGGTATTATCCCCTGGAAAGTGTACAGTTTTCTAGAACATATTTTTGATCGGGCCGGAACGGGTATTATCTCAGCTGCAATTGTTCTTACCTCATTAATTTTTATATTTGATATGGAAAATATACAGAAATTTTTTGTATTCTTTACTGTAAAAATATGTAAAGGCATTAAAGCAATGTTCACAAAGAAACCTAAGAAAAAGAAGGTTGTAAAACTAAAGAAACCAAAAAGATCGGATAAGAAAAAAACTCCAAAGATCACCGATCATGCTTCGAAAATTGGAAAACAGGAAGAATTTAAAAAACCAATAATTCCACCTCAAAATCTTACTCAAAATAAAGAAGAGGTCAGTGATACTCCAAAACAATATAAAATCCCTGAATCAATAAGATTTCTCTCAAGTAAGCAGACTTCAAAAGAAGATAGAGAAGAGATTCAAAAAAATATTAATCTAACCAGTGAAATGTTAATAGATAAGCTTGCGGAGTTTGGAGTTAATGCAGAAGTTAAAAATGTAAATATCGGACCTATTATTACTCAATATGAGATTGAACCTGCTGCCGGTGTTAAAGTAAATAAATTCCATGCTCTTTCTGATGATCTGGCTCTTGCAATAAAGGCTAAAAGTATTCGTATTCAAGCACCAATCCCGGGTCGTGGACTGGTTGGAATTGAAATACCAAATGTTAACAGAGATATCATTTATTTAAAAGATATCCTGGAATCTGATGAAATGAGAAACTTTAAAGGTCATATTGCAATAGGACTTGGTAAAGACATCGCCGGGAATCCGGTTGTAGCAGATCTTGCTGCTATGCCGCATTTACTTATTGCCGGCGCAACTGGAACTGGTAAGAGCGTGTGCATAAATACAATAATTAACAGTATTATTTTCCTGATGAAACCAGAAGATATTCGGTTCATTATGATAGACCCCAAGAGAATCGAACTTTCAATATATAAAGGGATTCCGCACTTAATTCAGGATGTGGTTACCGACAACGAAGATGCCTTAAAGGTCTTGCAGTGGTGTGTTTCTGAAATGGAAAAACGTTATGAGCTCCTTCAAAAACACAAGGTAAAAAATATAGTTGCTTATAATAAACAGATAAAAGAATTACAGAAAGCTCATAAAAAAACTGATGAATCAGAAATAGTAGATAAACCAATTCCGTATATAGTGATTATTGTTGATGAACTTGCAGACCTTATCATGACAATAGGTAAGGATATAGAGAGATTAATAACAAGACTGGCACAAATGGCAAGGGCAATTGGAATTCATCTGATCCTTGCTACACAGCGTCCTTCAACTCAGGTTCTTACAGGAATCATTAAAGCGAATATTCCTTCTCGCATTGCCTTTAAGGTCCCTACAAAAATAGACTCCAGAGTTATTCTGGATGCTAATGGTGCAGATAAACTTCTGGGAAATGGAGATAGCTTGTTTAGTTCTACAGGAATTGGTGGACTTCAAAGGATTCACGGGGCATATATTGAACCTTCTGAAATTCTTACTATCACTAAATATCTTCTCACTCAGCCTAAGCCTGAACAACAAATAAATATCATTAATGCTGATGATGAAATATTCAAGGGAGGTTTCGAATATGATGATGAACTCTTCCCGGAAGCATCTGCCGCAATAGTTTCAGCCGGCTCCGCCTCAGTCTCTATGCTGCAAAGACATTTTAAAATTGGTTATGCTCGTGCCGGCCGGCTCATTGATATGATGGAGCAAGCTGGTATTGTTGGTCCGCATGTAGGAAGTAAATCCAGAGAAGTACTGGCAAGTGAAGAGGATCTCAAAATCTATGGCTACTTACCTGAATAAAATAATACTCATTGTTTTCCTTCCGGTTTTGCTGCTGGCAAAAGATCCCGGATTAGAACAAATTTATAATGACATATTGCTAACTTATTCTGCCGTATATAGTTACGAGTCATCTTTCGAACAGGAAAACTATTGGAAAGAGATAGATATTAATAAATTTTCGAAAGGAATGATGTATTATAATAGAGAAAATCTTTTAATGAAATATTCTCAACCTGAAGGTCAAATACTTCTTATTGATGTGAATTCTATGACAATGTATGATCCAGTTTCAAAACAAGCTATATTATCCGGTGATATTACAGTAGCGATAAGACCGGATGAATTAATTATTCAGTATTGGGATAAATCTCAGAAAAAAGTGATCGACCAATTTGATAATACAGTGAAGATCGAATTGATAACACCAGATGATGAAATAATAACTATTACGATCTCAAACAAAATTGTAACAGAATTCAGTATTGTAGACATAAATGAAAATTATGTAATTTATAAATTCTATGATATACTGATCAATAAAACATTACCCGAAAATATCTTTAAGCTAGTCTTACCTGAAGATATAAATATTCTCGATACGCGAAATAATAAACAACCTGAATAGAAAATAAAGATTATATTATTTGTTGCGGAGGAATTAATGATCGCATTAATTATGGCTGGTGGTATAGGAACTCGTTTCTGGCCTTTAAGTAGAAAATCAAATCCCAAACAATTTCTCAAGATTATCTCGGAAGATTCCATGATTCAAATGACTGTAAAACGTCTCACTCCGTCAATTAAAATGGAAGATATATACATTGTTACGGCAAGTTCCCAGGTGGAACTCACCAAAAAAAATCTTCCCGATCTTCCGGAAGAAAATATTATCATCGAACCTTTTGGTATGAATACAGCGCCATGCCTTGCTCTCAGTGCGTCATATCTGGCTCGTAAATACGATAAATCTGAAAAAATGATAATTCTGCCAGCTGACCATTTGATCGCTTCAAAAGATGAATTCCTGGCTTCACTGGAAATTGGGGAAAGATCTGCTGAATTGGATAACCTGGTTACTTTCGGGATTAAACCGAATTATCCTGCTACCGGTTACGGCTATATTGAAGCTGGTCCAAAGATTGATGATTTACGATTTAATGTTAAACAATTTAAAGAAAAACCTGACCTTGAAACAGCTGAACAATTCTTAAATTCCGGAAATTTCTTTTGGAATAGCGGTATGTTCATGTGGAAAATTGAAACAATTCTCAATGCGTATAGATCATATCTTCCTAAAGTTGCAGAGATCTTGGAAAATATAAATATTAGATGGAATGAAGATGGACTAACAGCAAACATCTCCTCGGAATACGCATTAATGCCAAAAATTCCGGTGGATATTGGTATTATGGAACAAGCTGAAAAAAGAGTTGTAATTCCTGTAGATTATGGCTGGAGTGATGTCGGCAGCTGGAAAGCACTATATGATATATCCGAAAAAGATGAAAATGGTAACGTATTGAATTGTGACTTTGAGATTATTAACAGCCAAAATAATTATGTGAATTCCAAAAAATTTGTTTCTCTGATCGGAGTGAAAAACCTGGTCGTAGTTGAGAGTGAGAATGCACTTTTAATAACTGATAAAGACCATAGCGAAGATGTTAAGAAGATAGTTGAAAAACTTGGACATGAGAATAAAATAGATTTACTATGACCACTCTTAAGTGGTATACAGCATTAATCACATTAAGTATTCCAATTTAGAAATCTTCTCAAATTCTATTAATATCAAAGAAATGAAACGGTAAATTCTTGACTTTGATTATTGGATTTGGGTTAATTGAAATCAGATGAGTTGAAGATGACAAACTAACGACATCCTGACTTGGAAATGAAGGAGTTGACTATGAAATGGATTGTATTTTTTATTATTTTAGTTTCTGTTACTTTTCTTTTTTCGCAAGTTAATTTCGAGCTTGATTTCAGCTTTGAAAAAATGGATTCTGATGATTCATTAACGAATCTTCAACTATTTGATTATAATGATGATGGAATTGAAGAAATTGTAGCATTTTATAGAAGTTCAAGTTATAACAATTGTTGGAGAATGCTTTGCTACACTCAAAATGGATCCCTGTTGGAAGAATTTGTGCAGGAAAATATAGATAATGAACAATTTCAAAAGGGATATATGTATAAGAAAAATGATATTAAATATATCCTTTCAACTTTCAGATACAAAAAAGGAGAGTTTGAGGAAGAAGTGTATCTGCGTTTGAAATTATTTGATTGTGCTTCTGGATCAATGGTTTGTGAGTTGAACTATTTAATAGGAATTGGTAACTCTGATGACACATATACTAGTTATACATTTAATACAACTGATATGTTTCATCAATTATACAGTTCCAACGATATTATTTTTTATGTAGGAGTTAGTCGTAATATTTCAACATATACAACAATGATGAGCTATAGTACAAGTTCTTCAAAGTCTATGTTGTATAAATTTCTTTTTTCAAATAATTCTATAAGTTTCGTTGAAGAAATTGAAAATGCTGGAGAGAAAATCTATATATATGATCTAGATTATTGGTTAATAAGTACAGGTGCATATTTCTACCATTCGTGGGAAGAAATGGAGCCAGCAGAAGATAAATACAGAAGCTACAGAATTAATTTGATTTCAACAGAGATTATAAGTGATGTAGAAGAAGTTTATTATATTACTGGTGAGTACAGTAATTATTATGGAGAAGAGATATTTGAGCACTATCCATTATGGTTTAAGGTGCTAACTAATAATGATTTATTTTATAATGATTATGGTTTATCAGCTTACTATAAAGAGGAAGATACAATATCTGGTACAAGCACACATTTCAATAACTTTTCTTTAGATTTTAATAACTTTATTTGGCAAGAAGAAGATAGTTATATAGTAGGTAACCAAATAACAACTTCAACGTGTATATCAGTAAATAATGAAGATCATTACGTAATATATTTTAGCGGTGGCAACTTAGAGATACGTAATAGAAATGATGGGAACATTATTCATTATCAAAATTCTTCCATTTTACCTTTCACTATCAAACGCAAATCTGATGAAGAACTACTTTTCTTTGTAGGTATGGAAGATGAAACTGGTTATGAGGCTTATATCCTGGAAGATGAAATTCAAGTTTCATCAAATGAAAGCGAATTATCAATAATTAAATACAATTTACAAAATCATCCAAATCCTTTTAATCCATCAACAACTATCCAGTTTTCTATCCCACAAGAAAGTAAAGTTGAACTTACTGTATATAATATCAAAGGGCAAAAGGTAAAAACAATTGTAGATGCAACTTGTGAAATGGGTATAAACACTTATATTTGGAATGGAACAAATAATTTTGGAAATAAGGTAGGAACCGGAATCTATTTCTATCAAATAAAAGTAGATGGTAAAGCAATAAAAACCAAGAAAATGATGTTGATAAAATAGATTTACTATGATATATAATAAATAATTAAAATAAATTTCTTGAACTTCAACCACAATTTTCTTATTTTAACAGTATATGAATTTTAGGAGGAATTTTAGTGTGCAAAGAGTAACCAAAACAATAAATTTGCAATCGGGTGATCCTGAAGAAAAACGAAAAGAGATCTTAATGTATTTCCATAATTCATTCGATTTGGAAGAAAAGTTATTTGAAACTTTAAGGGGAGATGATAGCTATTTTCTGCGAGCAGATCCTCTCCGTCACCCTCTCATCTTTTACTTCGGCCACACAGCGGTATTTTATATCAACAAGTTAGTTTTAGCCAGGATCTTGGATAAAAGGATTGATCCAAAATTCGAGTCTATGTTTGCTGTTGGAGTAGATGAAATGAGCTGGGACGATTTAAATAAAGCCCATTACGACTGGCCAATTGTAGAAGCTGTAAGATCATACCGGAATAAAGTTAGAAATACAATAGATCGTCTGATAAAACAACTTCCGCTCACAATGCCTATCGGTTGGGGAAACCCTTTCTGGATTATTATGATGGGAATTGAACACTCTAGAATTCATGTTGAAACATCATCTGTTCTTATTCGCCAACTCCCCAGAGATGAAGTTGTACAAACAGATTTTTGGGACTACTGTCATGAACAGGGAATTTCACCAGAAAATGAACTCTTACCTGTTCCGAGCGGACAAGTAAAATTGGGGAAAGTAAAAGATCATTCTATTTATGGCTGGGATTGTGAGTATGGATCAAGAAAGGTTAATATTAAAGGATTTAATGCTTCAAAATTTCTTGTCTCAAATCATGAATTTCTAAAATTCATTGAAGCAAATGGATATCACAAAAAAGAATTTTGGACTGAAGAAGGATGGAATTGGAAAGAATTTCAACAAGCTGAATTCCCCCGATTCTGGATAAAAGAAGAAGAATGCTGGAAGTTTAGAACTATGGCAAGTATTGTCAATATGCCCTGGAACTGGCCGGTGGAAGTAAATTATTTGGAAGCTAAAGCTTTCTGTAATTGGCTAAGTAAGGAAACGGGGATAAATTTACGTCTTCCAACAGAAGCTGAATGGTATAGATTGCATGATCAATCTAATATTCCGGATCAGCCGGAATGGGAGAAAGCTCCGGGGAATATTAACCTGGAATATAAAGCTTCTCCATGTCCTGTAGATAAATTTAAGTTTGACGATCTCTATGATGTGATCGGCAATGTTTGGCAATGGACTGATATGCCAATTGATGCTTTTCCCGGCTTTGATGTACATCCGCTTTATGATGATTTTTCAACACCGACTTTCGATAACCGGCATAATCTTATCAAAGGCGGCAGCTGGATCTCTACAGGGAATGAATCAACTAAACATGCTCGTTATGCTTTTCGAAGACATTTTTATCAACACGCAGGTTTCCGTTACATAGAAACTGATCAGCCGGTCATACTTCCTGAAAATCTCTACGAAGAAGAACCTGATGTAACACCATATTGTGATATGCACTGGGGAGAGGATAAATTCGGAATACCTAATTATCAAAAAACTTTAGCTGATCTAGCTCTGAATTTTACTGAAAAAAACTCCAGACAACATGCTTTGAGTATTGGATGTAAAGTGGGAAGGACAGCATTTGAGCTTGCCCGAAAATTTAATAAAGTAACAGGTCTGGATTTTACGGTACGACACTTAAAAGCAGGCGTTGCAATGCAGAATAACGGAATATTGCGATATACTCTCAAGGAAGAAGGTAACCTGATAAGCTATCACGAAAAGCATCTGACAGATTTCGGCCTGGCTGAATTTGCCGGCAAAGTGGATTTCCTTCAGGGTGATATTTCTAATCTAATTGCCAAATTCAAAAATTATGATCTAGTACTGGTAGAAAATGCAATTGAACAAACTTATGATCCGATAAAGTTCCTTAAGATGATCCACAAAAGAATGAATAAAAATTCAACTTTGATAATTGCTTCTACTTACAATTGGAAAGAGAATATAATCGAATCTGAGAAAAGAGTTGGCGGCTTCCGTAAAGACGGAGAGTCTTTTACTTCGTTAGATGGTTTAACGGAAATATTATCGAAGTATTTTTTATTGGAAGGACAACAAATTGATATCCCTTTCATTTACCGTGAAAATGCAAGGATGTTTAAACATTATTTTTCGCAGGTAATGATTTGGAGGAAGAAAAGCTAGCTATAAACTGGAAATAGGTCTGCGGGCAGAAGTTTACACTAAACTTGGTAACAACGACGCAAAAGCTTTAATTGAATCAGCGATAGTCTATTTTTACTTCCGTTAAACAAAGATTTGTTTGATCATAAGGATAGATGGAACAGAAGATCGGGATTTTAATAGTGGTTGACAATAAATAATAAATACAAATGAAATGTTATTAAATTTAGATAGAAGAAGATAGTACTGAGAGATTTACTGTTTATAGCACAGCTGTGGAATACATAATTAGTAATTAAATAAACAAGGAGATTATAATGAAAAAAGTACTTTTATTGCTTATTCCTTTTCTTTTAATAGGATGCACTAAGAATTTAATGATGGAACGTTCGACTCTTCAAACAATTATTCAACTAGATAAATCACAATATGATATTGTTGGAGATATTTCTGGTGAAGCTTCGATTTCATATATCTGGATTTTATTTGTTCCTATGCCATTTGGTGTTGAAAATACTTTTGGATCTTTAGAATATCCATCAAGGTATTCTCGATTTAGAAGTGGGGTAGAACAAAATGCTATCTATAATGCAGTTACTAGTGTAGAAGGGATAGATGCGATTATCACTCCAAAATTTGAAACTGAAACAACTGGTTTCCCACCATTATATTGGACAACAAAGGTTAAGGTTACAGGCAAAGGTATTAGACTTATTACAGATTGAATGGGGCGAGCGTGTGTTGCGTGTTATCGGTAGGATATTACAATTATTTAGTTTCCCTTTTCCCCAGCATCGGTCCTTCTTTATAAAGAATTACAAAAACAACTGCCATAAAAATGACTGCCAAAAGTCCTGTATCAACGAAATCATTGATTACTAGAGAATCCGCATTGAAGATTGTTTTAAGTCCGGTCGAATCATTCATCAAACCATGAAAAGCCACACCGATGAGAATACTGCCACCTAACCGGTTGTAGAAATACGTGATAACGATGGAATATAAAATACACATCAGCGTGAAAATGAAATAAAAACTTAAGAAATATGTCCAGGGACTAAAAACCAATTTTACCGGAATATGCCACAATGACCACATAACTCCCAGAATTATACTGGATTTTAAGGGAGTGAATTGTATTTGCAAGCGGGGAAGTGCAAAACCTCGCCAACCGATTTCTTCCATCAATCCGCCACCGTCGAAAAACAAGCTCGTAATGAAAATGAAGATTATTTCCCAACCTGTATAGACCGTGTTAATTTTGAAAAATTCTTGCGGCTCCACATCACTGATATAATTTCTCAGAATTGAATATATAACATTGATACCAACAGCCAGTAAAATTGCCTGCAGCCAAATCTTAATCCCTTTTTTTGCGGATAATTCCGGTGCCCAGAATCTGAATCTTTGGAATAATTCTTTTATCCCTGCTTTTTGTTTCAGGATGAAGGATGTGATAATTCCAGAGATGGAAGCTGTGGCAGGCCAGGCCAGTAGAATGAAAGCAAACTAGACTCCTCCAGACACTTTAAGTGCAATGGGAAGCGAAAAAAGAATGTTGGTGTTGTAACCTTTTCCATCAGTTACGATATCGATATCTTTGCCAAAATCAGGAAATTTCGTAAAAATAATTATAGCAATAGGAATCAAGGCGGTGGCCAGCAGAATAGCTAAAATCCAGTAAACCAGTACAGGGTGTTTTTCTGTGTATTCAGTTAATTTTTTTTTCATTTTTTTTCCTCCATTTTATTTGTAATTCCTAAATAGTTTAAAAAAAGACGTAAACACTCATCATGCAATTCCTGATGATTTAAGGTAGCTTTGTTCTTATTGGTAACTTTTTCAAAGATTATCTTTTCTCCAATAAAAATATCAAGTAAGATCAGGATAAAAGTTAGAGCTTTTTTAGGATTAGGGTGATTTATTTCGTGCATACATGGTTCAAATAAACGTTCTATCTCTTTCTGATAAAGTTCATTTTTTATTAATCGAGTTTCAGGAATTGATTTCAATTTTGTAACATTATAAATATATCTTGCACGTAACATTCCGCTTTCTTGTTGATTAACTTTAATGTATTCTTTGATGAAAAGTGAAGCACGACTTACTATATCCTTAGGAATATCTTGTTTATTATATTCTTGAACTATCTCAATCAGCCAATCCTGATAGCGATCAAGTAGGCATTCCAGCAAGTTGTTTTTGGTTTTGAAAAGAGAATAGAAAGATCCAACAGATGAATTTGCTTTTTTAACAATTTCCTGAATGCTGGCTTTATCAAAGGTGCTGTCGATCAGCATTTGTTGGGCAGTATCCAAGATATTTTCCATTGTCTTTTTACTGCGAGCTTGTTTTGGTTTGCTTATCTTTAATGAATCAGGATTTAAATTCATAATTTATTACTTCTCCTTTTTAGAATTAGAATACTAATTCTAAAAATTGAGACGGGATTTTTGCGTCAAGATTTTTTTTCTTGCATAATAAAAGAGAAAGATTTATTCGATGGATTGTTAAATTATAAAGTGTAAATTGTCTTTGCGAGGAACCTTTCAATGGCATTGATCGAAACAATCACTATCTTGTAAGAAAGGAAAGAAGAGAAAAGAGGAACAAAATAAAAAAATTAATTCTAATTATTATTTTAGGATTTATTATGACCTTAAATGCAAATGAATATTTATCTCCGGAACTGGAACCTTTACGCCCATATTTAAATAAAATGCGTTTGGCAGTTATTGGTGCCAAGAGCTTTACAGATTTCAATTATCTTTCAAAATTTTTAATAAATATCCTCAATATCGAAATGATCATCAGTGGTGGTGCACCTGGAACAGATGCCTTAGCCAGACAATTTGCTGTTCAAAATGATATAAGATATCTGGAATTTTCACCTGATATAAAAAAATTTGGTGACAAGGCAAAGCACATACGTGATAAATTGATCGCAGAGAAATGTGATGAGTTAATCGCTTTTTGGGATGGTAAATGTGAGGGAACAAAATATACTATGGAACTGGTAGAGAGTCTTGGGAAACCTGTAACAATAATCTGGATATAATAACCTAATGAAGAATGTAATTATAGGAATTCATGGATTAAAGAACAAACCGCCAAAGGATCTTTTAGAAAAATGGTGGAAAAAAGCTATCTTGGATGGACTCGATGCTATTGGTTATAGTATTACTGATATCGAGTTTGAACTGGTTTATTGGGCTGATCTTGAATATTCCAAGCCATTGGATCCACAAGTTACTGATCCTAAAAATCCCCTATTCCTTGAACATCCATATGTCCCAATTAATAAATCTGGAATACCGGAAAAAGAATCAAAAATAAAAAGGAAAATAATAGATAAAATTGATAAAGGATTTGATAAATTATTCTTACATGATAAAGGGATTGGTGGAATTGAAAAGATAGTTGATGCAACTATAAAACGAATGTTTCAGGATCTTGATACATACTATCATGGCTTTTGTAAAATTGATAAAACACAAAATGCCAATTACGCGTTCAAACAGAGATTAATAAATGTCTTAAAAAAACATGGACATAACCGTATTATGCTCATTGGGCATTCCATGGGTTCAATCATTGCTTATGATACATTGATGCAGAATTTCCCCAAGCTGAAAGTAGATACTCTGGTAACAATTGGTTCTCCACTTGGTTTTCCATTGATCATCAAGAAGATCCTTTCTGATCAACATAAGGAAATTACGCTTAGATCACACCCCCAAACCCCGGATAACATTATCTCTGCCTGGTATAATTTTTCCGATCTCGATGATAAAATAACTTTAGATTATCAATTAGCAGATGATTACTCAGCAAATAATTTTAATATTAAACCTGTCGATATCCTTATTAATAACACTTACGAATATAATGGACAAAAAAATCCTCATAAGGTTTATGGCTATTTACAAAAGGAAAGAGTTGCAAAAGTAATTGTTGAATTTCTCTCAAAATCGACATCGTTATTTGCAAGATTGTTTAAGAGGTCCAGATCATGAAAAATAAAATATACTCGTTATTAATAGTAATTTTTGTATTCTCTTCGCTTTTTTCACAAACTACTGAGCTGGACAGTCTAAAGTTAAATGTAGATAAAGCAGCAGGTACTGATAAAGTAGATGCCATGAATTCTCTATCTAAAGCTTTTTGGAGCATTGATCCTGAACAAACAATTATCATTGGAAAAGAGACTCAAAAATTAGCTGTGGAATTAAACTATAAACCAGGTAATGCAAAAGCCATAAGTAATATTGGTGTAGCTTATTATTACATGAACGATTTTAATAAAGCGTTAGAGTTTTTAAAAAGCTCATTAATTATACGTCGTGAAATTGGAGATAAGAAGGAAATAATAATAAGTTTAAACAATCTTGGTATCATTTATGAAGATATTAATGAGAATGAACTTGCTCTTAAATACTATTTGGAATCAATGGAGATCGAGTCTGAAATTGGTAATAAAGAGGGTATAGCAGGTTCATTAAATAATATAGGTATGGTATACGAAAATCTAAGCGATTACACTAAAGCGTTAGAATATTTCCGCAGATCAGAACAGATATATATGGAGCTTGGCAACAAATATGGACAAGCAAATACACTTGATAACATTGGATTGATCTTTCGCAATCTTACAAATTATGATAAAGCAATAGAATATCATTTGCAGGCACTTAAAATTCATGAAGAGACAGAAGATAAAGATGGGCTTGCTAATACATTGGGAAATATTGGGATAATCTATGATGATATAGGTGAGCATGATAAGGCTCTAGATTATTACCATCGATCTCTTAAACTGGAAGAAGAACTTGGAAACGAGGTTGGAATTGCAGGAAAACTTAATTACATTGGTATAATTTATGATGATATGAAGCAGTATAATATGGCTCTTCAATATTATATTGATTCACATAATATTTACAAAGACATTTCTCATAAAATTGGAATTGCAGATGTATCCAATAATATTGGCGTTGCCTATAAAAACCAGAAAAAATATGATCAAGCTTTAGATTATCTTCAGGAATCTTTACTATCTTACAGGATAATTGGTAGGAAAAAAGGTATTGCAGCTACTTTGGATAATATTGCAACTGTTTATAAAGAGATTGAGAAATATAACAAAGCATTAGACTATTTTAATCAGGCTTTATTAATTGCTAAAGATATTAATGTTAAAGATTTACAGATCGAGATCCTGGAAAATATATCTGATATCTATTCGATTAAGAAAAACTACAAAAGATCACTTGATTACTATAAATTATACTCAAGTGTTAAAGATAGCATATTCACACAAAAGAGGAAAGATATAATCTCTGGAATGGAGACAACTTACGAGGTTGAACTTCGTCTGGAAGAGCAGGATAAAGAAATCTCTCTTCTTCAAAAAGATAATGAAATTTACAAATTACGTTCAGAAAAACAAAATCTGGCTGTGTGGCTGCTGGTATTAGTTTTATTAATTCTAATGGTTTTAGGATTTGTCAGCTATTACCGCTATAGATCAAATAAAAGAGCAAATATCAAATTAGAAAAAGAAGTAGAAGAGCGAACGCATGAACTAAAAAAAGCAAATATCAATTTAACCAAGGAGATTCAAGAACGTAAGCAGCTGCAAAATCAATTAATTAGGTCTGAACGGCTGGCGGGAGTGGGAGAACTTGCTGCCGGTATCGCTCATGAAATACGTAATCCCTTGGGAAATATCAGCTCTTCAGCCCAGATGTGTCTGAGTAAATACAAGCATCCTGCAGAAGTTCAGCAATTTCTTGAGATCATTCAGGAGGATTCAGATAAGGCAAATTCCATTATAAAAGGTCTTCTAGATTTTGCTAATCCACGTGATGTAAAATTTGAAAGAGGATCTATCTGTAGCGTTATAAAGAGCGTGATAAAAAGAATTAATGCACGTTGCCAGGAAAAGAATATCTCAGTAAATATAGATTGCGGTAAAGACATTCAACCTTCTCTGATGGATGTAAAATGGCTGGAACAAGCTTTTTTGAATCTGGCGGTAAATGCAGTAAATGCAATGCCGGATGGTGGAGAGCTTATCTTTAATGTGAAACAATTAAAAAATAAGATCAATGTAATTTGTGCAGATACAGGAATTGGAATTTCCCCTAAAAATCTTTCCAAAATATTTGATCCATTCTTTACTACTCGTGAAGATGGAGTAGGATTAGGATTAAGCTTAAGCCATCAAATAATTGAAGATCATAAGGGCAGTATCCAAATAGAAAGTAAGGAAAAAGTTGGAACACAAGTAGTAGTTGAGATCCCAATGCTAACTTAAATGGAGAAATAATGGTAAAAATATTAATAGTAGACGATAACAAGAATATGCAGATAATTTTGAAACAATTATTGAATGATGAAGGATATGAAGTATTTTCAGCATTTAATGGAAAGGACGGTTTAACAGCAGCAATTGAACAAAATTTTGATCTTGTTCTTCTGGATATTCGCTTGCCTGAGATGAATGGAATTGATATTTTACAGCAAATTTCTAAATTTGAAAAAGATATGCCGATAATTATGATAACTGCCTACGGTGATGTTGAGACTGCAGTTGAAACAATGAAATTAGGTGCTTATGATTATATTACTAAACCATTTGTGAATGATGAATTGAAGATAATCATCCGCAATGCACTGAATACAAATGAATTAAAACAGGAAGTAAAAACCTTACGGAAACAACTGGCAGAAAGGAATAATGAAGAAATATCAATGGGGAATAGTCCCACTATTATGAGAATATTAAAGCAGGTAGAATTGGTAGCTACAACAGATATGAGTGTGATCATCCAGGGGAATAGTGGCACAGGTAAAGAAGTTATTGCAAATTTGATCCATAAACAGAGCAAAAGAAAAAATAATGCTTTCATTCCAATTGATTGCGGTGCAATTCCCGACACTTTAGTAGAAAGTGAATTATTCGGTTATCAAAAAGGTGCATTTACCGGGGCGGACTCAGCTAAAAAAGGTAAATTCGAAATGGCAAATAGGGGAACATTGTTTTTAGATGAGATAACTAATTTACCTCCATCTGCTCAAGCTAAAATATTACGTGTAATACAGGAAAAAAAGATCACAAAAATTGGTAGTACAAAACCTATAAATATAGATGTAAGAATAATTGTTGCTACTAACTTAAATATTGTACAAGCAGTTCATGAACACAAGTTCAGAGACGATCTGTTTCATAGACTCAATGAATTTACAATCTCGCTTCCAACCCTGAATGAAAGGAAAGAGGACATTCCCATTATTGCGGAACAGTTTCTTAATGAAGCTAATATTAAACTTAACAAACAGATCAAAGGATTTCTACCGGAAGCAATAAGAACATTAGAAGAATATTCATGGCCGGGTAATGTGCGGGAATTAAAACATGTAATTAAAAAAGCTGTATTACTAGAAGAAACTGATCATATAACTGAAAGATCATTAGATCTTGAATTTGGACAAATTCAAACCAATCCTTTCAAAGAATCATTGGATAAATACTATAATATGATCATATCAGAAGGAGCATCTTTATCTGATATTACTGCAATTGTAAATGCTGAAATGGAACGTATACTGATAAAACGGATCCTGGTAGAAGCAAAATACAATAAATCAAAAACAGCTAAAACCCTTGGAATTGATCGCAATACACTCTATTCAAAATTAAAATCTCTGGGAATGGAATAGTAGAATTTGCTATCTCAAATGAGCATATTGCGTAATTAACTCAGCAATTAAATATAAAATTTATAATTACGATCACACCAGATTTTAATATTTTAATTAATCTCACTTTTCTAATTTGCTATAATCCAATCTTTTAACATATAGTTTGTATTTTTTTTATTCATTTTGAATTCGTATGGTACACATTTTGCTTTAACTTAAGAGAAACAAAAAAAGGGAGGAAAAAGATGAAAAAGATGTTAATTCTTTTGGGTTTAAGTTTGATGGTATGTTCACTTGTAGCTACAGATTTCATGCAACCAGCCCAAGTTGCAAAAGACAGCTATAGTCCTG
>Ga0307990_1000117_pt1 | contig 75721 bp, 68 predicted proteins | sample EllFjometagen129_FD_203168 | JGI IMG/M metagenome (GOLD analysis project Ga0307990, IMG submission 203168) | Marine microbial communities from Ellis Fjord, Antarctic Ocean - #129 | ecosystem: Environmental > Aquatic > Marine > Unclassified | place: Southern Ocean | collected 2014-10-08
TTTGATTTCCTTGAAGTCAAAGTATTCAAATAACTCTCTTGGTAATAAGTAGTGTAATAATGATTCTAGTTCCATAGAATAAAGATAGGAAATATTTTTTAATCCACCCTAATGTTATTATGATCCCCAGTAATCAGTATTCAGTGAATTAAGGAAAGGAAACATCCCTTTTCGGGATTTGTAATCTTAAACCATTACTATCGAAATAAATTGAAAGTTCCTTTCTTATCAACGATTTGATCGTTGTAAAATTTAACTTTTACATAAAATACGTAAGTATCCATATTTTGAGGTTTGCCTTTAAATTTGCCATCCCAACCATAATTCATGTCATTGCTTTTAAACATTAATTGCCCCCATCTGTTATAAATCGAGAATTCTATAAGCTCTTTAATTCCCCATCCCCGCACGTAAACTATATCGTTTACAAAATCGCCGTTTGGAGTAAAGGCAGTTGGAACATCTACAGTAAATTCATTACGTATTTCTATATCAATATCCTGTTCAACTATATAACAACCCAAGCTATCTATCATTACAACTGTATATGTTATTGGGTCTAGTGTATTAATTGTTGGATTTGGACAATCAGTACAGCTTAAGCCATCAGGAGGACTCCAATTATATGATACTCCATCTTCTGCAGAATGATTAATAATTATTTCTTCGCCAACTATTATGGTTGTGTCATTAAGATATATATATGGAATATCCTGAACAACCACCAATACAGAATCATAATTAACACAAGTGTTAGAATCGGTAACTGCAACATTATAAATTATAGAATTTTGAGGGAATGCAAATGGATTACTTATGTTTGGATTGCTTAAATAACTGTTAGGATACCAATTATATGTTTCTCCTCCGCCTGCAAATAGCAAAATAGTATCTCCTGCACAAATTAGACTGTCATCTCTTATGTTAACAACTGGTAATGGATAAACAATAATAGTATCTGATATAGTATCACGGCATCCAAAATTATTTAATATTATTAATTCAGGATAATATGTTCCTGCCCCTATATATTCGTTTAGACAATCTATTCCTGTTGATTGTCCCCCATCACCAAAATTCCAAAAGCAGTAGTCTGCATTAGAACTATTATTATCAAAATTAATTGATAATGGAGTACACCCAATGCTATCGTTTATCTCAAAATCAGCAATTACTTCCCAAACATACAGTGTGTCTATGGCAGATTTTATACAATATCCATATTGATCTGAATATATTAAGCTAGGGTATATATTTCCATACCTAAAATATTCATGTGTTATCTGTGTATTAATTGAATCAATCGGGCTTCCATCGCCAAAATCCCACCAATAATCTGTTACATTAACTTGCTGATCAATTGAAAACTCAACCTCATCGCCAAAACAAATAGTATCAGGATTCATATTCATAGTTGCTATTGGACCATTTACAATAATGTATGCAGGTATATATAATGAATCGCTACATCCATTTGCTGTCGATACTACCAATGCAACATTATAAATACCTGGCAAAGTATAATTATGTATTGGGTTTTGTAAAACAGATTCAGAATTATTATCGCCAAAGTACCAATGCCAGTTTGTTATATGGTTGCTTGGTGTCGATAAGTCAGAAAATTCAACAAATAATGGATAGCAGTATGAAAATATAGTATCACCCATAAAATTAACTGTTGGTATTACTTCGACATAAATACAACTGTCCATTGAGTAAGATGTTACACAATTATTAAAATCTGTTATCTGAAGATTTATCGAAAAATATCCAGTATCATTATATTGATGATTTGGATTTTCGGTAACAGAGAATGCTCCATCACCAAAATCCCATGAATATTGAAGCCCTGTTCCTGAACTATTGTTGTTAAATGTAATAATATCACCTGCACAGATATTGGTAATACCATTTATTGTAAAATCAGCAATTGGATTTGATGAAGAAATAAAACTATTTAAGGTTATAGAATTTGCACATCCTATTGTATCGGTAACAGTTAATGTAACATCATAATTCCCAACCTGATCGTATAAATGAGATGGATTCTGTAGCGATGAATAATTTCCATCGCCAAAATCCCACGACCAATCTACAATTGTAGTATCTGATAAAGATTGATCTGTAAAATTCACATTAAATGGCATACATCCTCCCGTTATATCGGCAATAAAATCTGGTTCTGGTCTGTAAATTTTTATATGTCGCAATGAGGTATCGAGACATCCATTTACATTCTGAACTATTAAAGACACATAATAGTCGCCTGGCGAATTATAAGAATGATTCGTTATGGAGTCAGTGAAATCGACAAATGAATCACCAAAATTCCATAGATAAGCATAATACGTTCCAGGGGGACTAAATACTACTTCATCAATAGAAGGAGCCCCATAAAAATAAATCAGTTCATTAATACAGGCATAAGTTGTATCCACATAAAATATAGATTGAATGTCACGTACTGTTATTAAAACTTGATCGCTATAACTACATCCAGTTTCATCGTTATAAGCATTTAATGTAACTAAATAATCTCCTGAGCCAGGATAAATATGTGTTGGACTTATAGATGTTGAGTCTATTTGAGAACCATCGCCAAAGTCCCAGTACCAATGATCAGCATCAATAATATTTCCTGAAAAGAAATATTCAAGAGGAGCATTACATTCAACCGAATCGTAAAATAAGGCAACTGGACCTTCTATATAAAAAACATCCGTGTAAGTGGTGTCGCTATAACACCCATTGTAACCAATTGTCAAAGTTATATTCATACTCCCCGTATCAGTATAGTTATAAATTCCATCAGGCACAATTATAGAACCACTTCCAGAATTTCCAAAATCCCAAAGATAAAAGTCAATTAAAGTTGTATCGCTCGATTGATTAAAAGTAACAACAGAATCACTTGCACATACTGTATCTTGATTAAATGAAAAATCTGGATGCTGCAATGAACCTACTAAGATAGTTGTATAGAATGAATGTGTGCATCCTAAACTAGTTGTAATTGTTAAATTGACAATATAATCTCCATCGTTAACAAAAGTGTTTGATGGATTTTGAAGTGCTGAAGTATTTCCATCGCCAAAATCCCATTGCCATGAAACAATATTATCTACTGTAGAATTATAAGTACATGTATTTGTAAAATTAACACTTAGAGGAGCACAGCCATCATAATAGTTAGCATAAAAACCTGCTTGTGGTAATATTATCTCAATATTATCTGTTAGGTATTTTGTGTCTGTACATCCATGTGCACTTTCAACAATTAGAATATTATTATATGTTTCTTGATGATTATTATTTAACACTGTTGTCATTTGATAGGTATGAAGCGGATTCTGGAGGCTTGATTGAGTGCCATCACCAAAATACCAAGTCCAAGATACTGCATTTGTAGATTGGTCGGTAAATTGAACATCAAAAGGAATTTCGCAACCATAAGTTGGAACTGCAATAAAATCGGCTATTACTTCTTCTACAACAATATTTATAGACATGCTATCTTGACATATACCACCATTTGAAGATGCATTTAGAGTAATTTCATAATTTCCAGGAGTGTAGAATATATGATCTGCATGATATCCAACTTGGGGAGTTCCTTCTCCAAAATCCCACACATAATATGTTCCTCCTGTCGAAATATTATTAAAATGAACCAGATCTCCAGGGCAAATTGTATCTGCAACAGTAATAAAAAAGTCTGCTTCAACTTCAGTTATCTGAACATAATTATTTCTTATAAGAGTATCAGAACAGCCATTATTGTCGGTTACTATTAATGTTACATTATACATTCCCATACTATTATAAGTATGCGAAGGGGTTTCATCTGTTGATGTTGATCCATCGCCAAAAATCCAATAATAATTTAGATTACCACTTCCTGTTGAACTATTGATAAAATCTACCGTATGTGGCACAACACAAGAACCAGCATTTGTTGATATAAAGAATGGTACTGGTCTTTCAGAAACCTGAACAAAATTGGGCTTTAATATGGTGTTTTCACAATTATTTTGATCAACAACCTGCAAGGATACTGGATATGTTCCTGAAATGGCAAATAAATGGCTTGGACTCTGTAAATTACTAGTTGCCCCATCTCCAAAATCCCATATCCATGTATCTATAGGAGCGTCTCCTATAGTTGACAAATCGTTAAACGAAACCGTTAAAGGAACACAACCACTTGGTGTATTGATTGATGAAAAATCAGCTTCAGGGTTTTTGTATGCAGTAATGTATCCTGTTATAGTTTTAGTATCGCTATTAGTGCCATCTGAGACAGTTAATGATACTGTATATACACCCGGGGTAACATAAGATGCATCTGGGTTTTGGAAAGTTGATGAATTTCCATTACCAAACTCCCATTGCCACGAAGTAATATTTCCAGACGAATTATCTGCAAAATGTATTATTACAGGACAACATCCTGCTGTTGTATCTGAATCAAAATCTGCAATAACTTGACAGTACATTGACAAACTCAATACAACAAATACAATTATTAATAAAATACTCTTCACGCTAAAGTTTGGTTTTAAACTTACATCAATTAATTAGTAGACAAATTTTTCTTGCAAAAGGTTGCCTGAGGATTTTATTTTCTGCTAACAACTACATATTTTAATACATACTCAAATATGTGTTTAGTTTAGTTTATGTAAACTAAATAGACATTATTCAATCACCAACTTAACAGTACCTTCTTCTATTTTTTGATTAATATTAAATAGTTTCCTATTCTTTTCAGTTTCAAAAATCCAATTATTATTTGATTTATATTCATTTGTCTGATAGTGTTTAAGAAACCCGATTATTCTTTGATTATCATTTTTACAATTTTTGAAGTTATTTAATAAAAATTTATCAAATGATTTAATAGCTTTTTCTAATACTACTGCTTTTTCATTTCCGAGAATAGTATAGAACTGTTCTAATTGTTCATTTTTGGTTTGCGAAAAACAATTAAAAGCAAATAAAAGTATTAATAATATGGCAAGAGGTTTTTTCACACATTAAAACTACACATAAAACTTTAATAAACAAAAAAGTGGAGAATGACCTCACCTAAATCCTCTCCTACAAGGAGAGGACTTTCTCCCCTTTTGGGGGAGAATAAAGAGGGGTCATACAGGTAGGTCTATGCCATTTACTCCTACCTTGTTTTTAAATATTGAATCCTAATATTAATTGTCGAAAGGTAGAAGTTCACTTTCGTGAAATAAATAAAGGAATTATTCTTTACAAATAAATCTTAATGTGCCTAACGACACTATTTTATTATTTACATTTGCTTTAATGTTTTCAATATAAAGAGACTGATTAATCATTAATCTTTCCCTTATAATTATTTTTTGCTTTTCTGATAATTTATTCTGAGTATTTGCTTCTTCGATTTCCATGCCATCATAAAGTAAAGTAATTTGAAATGATAAAACTTGCACATTATAATTTGTAATGTTATTCCTATAAAATATTTGAATACTATCAGCTTCAATTATTTGTTCTTTTGTTAAAGAATCGTTAAACTTTCCTCCAAAAGTTACTTTTATTGAATCAAGAATATTTTGTCCATACGATATTGTATGAGAAAGAATAATTAAGCTAAATATTAAAATAAATGCTTTTTTCATACCTTAAAACTACTCATAATTCCCTAATTCCAAAATTTATTCTCCAAACTTTTTTATTGGTAATCATGGCAAGGCGGGGTTAAGAGGGGCTTTTTACTTAATTAATTCAACAAGAGCATTTCTATTTAATATCTCAATCTGTTTTTTCTCAATTTTAATAAGCCCTTTTTTTTGCATTTCACTAACTGTTCTAGCAAACGATGGTCTTGTAACACCAAATAGTTCGGCAAGCTCTTGTTGGGTTTGATCTAATTCTACTATATATAAATTGTCTTTGGCAAGCTCTAATATATATTGTGCAAATTTTCTTTGTATTGTAGCAAAAGTAATGGACCTGATCTTATTCGATAAAAATTGACTTCGGTTAGATATAGCATTTAGGAAATTATCCAGAATTTTTACATTCGATTGCAAAAGTATTAAGAACTCGCTTTTATGTATAAGCAATAATTCTGTATCCGTAACTACCTCAACATTTACGGGAAAGGTATTATTTTTACCAAAAATAAAAGCAATAGCTATAGGTTCCGGAGCATGTATATCCTCAATTTTTATTGTTTTACCTGAATAATCTATCATCTCTCCTTTAACATAACCTTTTAAAACAATCATTAAATAATTGCATTTTTCACCACTTAAAGCAATAATTCTTTTTGACTTATATTTTTTAATTTGATAATTTATTTTTTTGAGCAAATCTTCAACATCCCTTTCACTTAATCCCCTGAATAATATTGAGTCAGATAATGTTTTATACATAATTTAAATAATTATAATTTTTTTATTGATTGTAACATATGTTACATCTTTTTGTTTTAGATGACAGTAATTTTGTTTTAGAAATAAGTCTAAAAGCTTGTGTCATAAAAACAATGATAAAATTAACTTAAAAAGTTTAAATTTATTAAAACTTAAGAAAAAAATTACAGACCATGAAACGAGATATAGTAAAAATAGACGAGGAATTATGTGACGGTTGTGGATTATGTATTCCAAATTGTCATGAAGGGGCTTTACAAATAATTGATAATAAAGCTAGATTAGTGAGTGACCTTATGTGTGATGGCCTTGGTGCTTGTATTGGTCATTGTCCACTGGGTGCCATTACAATTGAGCAACGTGAGGCCGAAGCTTATGATGAAGTAAAAGTAATGGCAGATATGGTAAGCAAAGGTAAAAATGTTGTAATTGCTCATTTAAAACATTTAAAAGAGCATGGAGAAGAAGGTTTTCTTGAAGAAGGAATAACATACTTATTAAGCCATAAAGAAGAAATAAAATTTGATGTTGAAGAAATTATAAATGAAGTAAAAGGAGGTAATAAAATGGAACAAGATGAATACAAATTAGCTTGTGGATGTCCGGGTTCAATGGAAACGAGTTTTGAAAGTGCTTGTGATTCCGGGTGTCAAACTGAATCAGTAAACCAAAAATCAGAATTAACACATTGGCCGGTTCAAATGCATTTGATCAATCCGAGTGCATCACATTTTAAGAATTCAGATCTTGTTATTGCTGCAGACTGTGTAGCCTTTTCTTTAGGAAATTTTCATAAAGATTATCTAAAAGGAAAAACTTTAGGTATTGCTTGTCCCAAACTGGACTCAAACATAGAGGTTTATATTGAAAAATTCCAACAAATGATCGATGAGGCCAAGGTAAATACAATAACAGTAATGATGATGACAGTACCTTGTTGCGGAGGTTTAATTCAATTGGTTAAGGCTGCTGCCGCAAAAGCTGAGCGTAATCTCCCTATTAAACAAATAATAGTAGATATTCAAGGTGAAATAGTCTCAGAAGACTGGGTTTAAAAATTTAAAATGAAAAGATTAAAAACAGTAACTTTCCTGATAATTGTTTGTATTATTACAATTAATGGATATTCTCAGGAATCTAAAACACAAAACAAAATGAAAATAACAAATATTAAAAACGTAGAAATAAAAGAGACACCACACAAAGTGGATGTCAGACTTCTTTATGATCATGAAAATGCTCAGGTAATGCATATTACATTGCAAGCCGGAGAAAGTTTAAAACCACATAAAACACCCGTTGATGTTTTCTTTTACATTCTTGAAGGCAATCCACATATATTAGTTGGAGAAGAAAAAAAACAGGTTGAAAAAGACGATCTTGTAGAAAGCCCAAAAGACATTGTGCATTGTTTACATAATGAGACTGATAAGCCGGTTAGAGTTTTAGTTGTAAAATCACCAAAACCAACCAGCGCCACTAAAGTATTATAATTTAATAGTTCCTTCAGTCCGCCTCGGGCAGATTAGTGGTGGTTATTATTTTGACGAGTTATAAATTAACATTAAATTTTATAAAAAATAATTGACAAACATATCTTTCATTAAAAAAATGTAAATTGCGTACCAAATGACAATTCTTTAGGTTTTATGGTTAAAAAAATTATAGAATTCCTGAAGCGTAAAAAAGTCTTTGATTAAATTTTAATGAACAACAAAAAAAAAACTATTTGGCAATATCCATGGGGATACAGCGAGGGTTTTGTAATTGCAATTACCTTAATGATCTTGGGGTTTGCAATAAATTATATAGGAAAAAGCACAGTATTTTCCCTGCAATGGCCAGTTAATTTATACTTTGGTATAGTAATTATAATTCTATTATTGCTCATCTATTTTCTTTTTAAGAAAAAACCGGTTGTAAAGTGGTTTTCAGGCACCAAAGCCGCAATAAGTGCAATTTGTTTTTACACTTTTTTGGTATTGTTAATGGGTTTTATTCCGCAGGGTTCACCAAAAGCAAGTGGTTTTATTTACAAAATTGGCTTATTTGATATAGTTCATAGTTATGCATTTTTATTTGCACAAACCTATTTTTTGACAATTTTAGGACTTGTTACTTTAAGAAGGAGTTTTCCTTTAAAAGGTAAAAATATTGCTTTTTTCTTAAACCATTTTGGATTATGGTTGACTTTGTTTGCTGCAAGTATTGGTGCAGAAGATATGCAAAGAGTAACACTTACGGCAAATATGACAGATACTGTGTTTTATGGAGTTGATCAAAACGGAAAAACTATTCACGACCTAGGGATTGCTATACAGCTTAATGAATTTCAGATAGAAGAATATTCTCCAAAAGCATTTATTATTGATGATGAATCAGGAGATATTTTAAGTGAGGAAATATTTTATCTGGAAAAAGATAATAAGGGCGAAATTATGGACATGGAAGTTGAGGTAACAGAATTTTATGAATATGCTGTAAGCATAGGTGTCGAATTTCATCCTATATATGATATTGGGGTTGCTCCGGCAGCTTATGTTATTGCTAAAAATAAAAAAACTAATAAAGTAATTGAGGGTTGGATAAGTTGCGGAAGTTTTAGGTTTCCTGGAAATTTTTTAGAATTACCCGATGGAATGTTATTGGTAATGGCAGAACCTGAAGCGAAAAAATATTCTTCAAAAGTTAAAATTTACACAAAGTCGGGTGATATTTCTGAAACTACTATCGAAGTTAATAAACCGGTTACTGTTGAGGGATGGAAAATATATCAGTTAGATTATGACCAAAAAATGGGCAAATGGTCAGACATTAGTGTTTTAGAATTGGTAAAAGACCCCTGGATCCCTGTTGTGTATTTTGGAATATTAATGTTATTAATCGGAGCATTATATATGTTTTGGATTGGGAATAAGAAAAAACATTAAGCGTTCAGAACTTAATAAAATAGATATAAACGATAATTTTTATGTAAAATTTAAAAGTTAATCCCGAGCATTCGGAATCAATGTTTACCTCTGATTCCTCCCCTTTGGGGAGGCTAGGAGGGGCTATAAGAAAAAAACAAGTTAATGGATATACTTAACTTCAATAATACAGCCTTTATTACAATTGCCTTATGGATTATTGGCTCTCTGTTTATTTTAAGCGACCAAAAAATTAAAAAAGGCAGCTTAATTGGTAATTTATTTATCATTATTGGAACATTAGTTATCATTAGTTTCGTAATTATTTTATGGATAAAAATTGAAAGACCTCCTCTGCGTACAATCGGAGAAACCAGATTGTGGTATTCTGTTTTTTTGCCAATAGTAGGCATTATTTCTTTTATTAAATGGAATTATAAATGGTTTTTGTATTATAGTTTGGGTATGGCCATATTATTTTTAACGATCAATATTTTTAATCCTGAAATTTTTGACAAAACACTTATGCCGGCTCTGCAAAGCCCATGGTTTGTTCCTCATGTTATTGTTTATATATTATCTTATGCATTATTGGGAGTATCATCGCTTGTGTCAGCCTGGGGACTTTTTTTACACAAATTCAAAACCTTTAATTCGGAGCTTTTAGACAAAGCTGATAACCTTGTTTATATGGGATTTTCCTTACTTACCTTGGGCTTGTTGTTTGGTGCTTTATGGGCAAAAGAAGCCTGGGGGCATTATTGGACATGGGACCCTAAAGAAACATGGGCGCTACTTACCTGGTTGTGTTACTTGCTGTATATACATTTTAGATTTAAACAAAAAAAGAAAGCACTTGCAGCTCTTTGGATTCTTGCTTTAGCATTTGTAATATTATTGATTTGTTGGATAGGAATTAATTATCTTGCTGTAAGTGAAAACTCTGTACATACATATTCAGGCTAACTTAATTTTCAAATAATAATTGCGTATGCAAAAGAAGCAATTATTAATTTATAAAAAAATTTATAATTTTGTTCGTAAAATACGCAACCTTTTAATAAAAATTACGTCTACACATTAACATACTGCTTGGTATCTATGAAGATTTTTCATGTTATTTTTATACTATTAGTATTTGGTTTACACAATATCGAAGCTCAAATAGTTATAAATGAGTATTCTTGTGCTAATATTAGTGTCTTTCAGGACAACTATTCAGAATATGAAGATTGGGTAGAATTGTATAATACAAGTGCTTCTTCAATTGATTTAACAGGATATTATTTAAGCGACAAACCAAGCAATCCTTTAAAATGGACTTTCCCGTCAGTTTCAATACCTGCAAACGGACATTTAATAATTTATGCTTCAGGGAATGATGAATTATCGGGTGGGAATTTACACAGCAATTTTAAATTAACACAAATGAAGCCTGAATCAATTGTTTTTTCTGACCCTTCTGGAACACTTATAGAAACCTTTACTTTAATGCCAAATCAAATTGATCATTCAAGAGGAAGAACAACAGATGGAGCCGCTACTTGGTCGGTATTTACAACACCCACTCCCGATGCAGCAAATAACAACGCAAAAGATGAATACGCAACAACTCCTATATTCAGCCATAGTGCAGGTTTATATGCCGCCACAGTTAATTTAGACATTATTTCACCCGACCCAAATATTACAATATATTATACAACAAACGGAAACACACCAACTACAGCTTCAACAGTAGTTTCCGGAACTATTAGCATAAATAATACTACTGTTGTTAAAGCAAAAGCTTTTAGTAGTACTCCATCAATTCCCCCAAGCTTTGTTGAAACAAATACTTATTTTATTAATGATGTTCATACAATGGCAGTATTATCTGTTAGCGGAGATCAATTAAACAACTTGTTAGGTGGCTCATATATTGAACCAGATGGTGTTTTGGAATATTTTGACGCTAACCAAGCGCCTGTTGATGAAGCATCAGGTTATTTTAATAAACACGGAAATGATTCATGGGCTTATAACCAAAGAGGCATTGATTTTATTGCAAAAGACCAATATGGAATTAATAATGTTATTCACGAAAAAATCTTTAGAACAAAAGACAGAAATAAATTCCAAAGGCTTATAATTAAGGCCGCCGCAAATGATAATTATCCATTTGAAACAGGAGGAGCTCATATAAGAGATTCTTATGTTCATTCTTTATCACAAATTGGTGATCTAAAACTTGATGAAAGATCTTTTGAACCTTGCATACTATATGTAAATGGAGAATATTGGGGAGTTTATGACATAAGAGAAAAAGTTGATGATGCTGATTTTACCGACTATTATTATGATCAGGATGCAGATAACGTGCAATTTTTAAAGACATGGGGAGGAACATGGGCTGAATATGGTGGCGCACAAGCATTAACAGATTGGGATAATATTAAAAATTATATTTTGTCTAACGACATGTCAATTCCGGCAAATTTTGACTATGTTACTTCTATATATAAATGGAAAAGTTTAGTGGATTATGTTGTATTAAATTCTTATGTTGTTTGTTCGGACTGGCTCAATTGGAATACGGCATGGTGGAGAGGACTTGACACTAACGGTTCAAAACTGAAATGGAGATATACATTATGGGATATGGATGCAACATTTGGTCATTATATCAATTATACCGGTATTCCAAATCAAAATGCTAATGCAGATCCATGCAATCCTGAAGATTTGTCAAACCCCGGAGGTCAAGGACATATTCCAATTTTAAATGCTTTAATGGATAACCAAACATTTGAACAATATTATATTGCCAGATATGCTGATTTATCAAATTCGGTTTTTTCATGTGATTTTATGCAAGCCCATTTAGATAGTTTAATTAACCTTATTCAACCTGAAATGCAAAGGCAAATAAATAAATGGGGAGGAACAATGGCGGGTTGGCAGGCTAATGTTCAAACTCTAAGAGATTATATTGATGATAGATGTGCAGAAATAAGTGACGGCATGATAGATTGTTACAATCTTACCGGACCATTTCAAATTACCGTTTTAGTTGACCCACCCGGTTCAGGTAATGTTGAAATAAATTCATTAAATTTGGATTCTTACCCCTGGACAGGAACTTATTACGGAGCCATGAATACTCTGCTTTATGCAAATGATGCACCTGGATGGGATTTCGATTACTGGGAACTTGCTAATAATACTGTTTTACCAAATATAAACGATGAAAATGTTACAACCGACTTTATTGCTGATGATGTAATAATTGCTCATTTTAAATCTACCCTTAATGTTGATATTGGAAATGACACAACAATTTGTCAGGGAGATTCAATATTATTAGATGCAGGACATACCGGAGCAACATTTGTATGGCAAGACGGCTCCACAGATTCAACGCTTTGGGTTTATCAAGCAGGCACTTATTCCGTAACCGTTACAGAAGGCTTTAGTACAGGAGAAGCAAGCATTATAGTTACAATTAATTCCGCAACAACTTGCCCCGATGTTACACTTTGCAATGGTACATTTGCTTATTTAAGTGCTAGCGGAGGTTCAAGTTATTTATGGAGCCCGGCAACAGGCTTGAATAATCCAAATATTCAAAATCCTGTGGCTTCACCAATTGTTACAACAACTTATACTGTTACAGTGACAGATGATGCAGGATGTGAATACACATCTGATGTTACTGTTTTCGTTTCTCCCGGTATAAACATTGATGTAATTGCAAATGATATTGAAGTATGTCCTCACGAAAACGTATATATTACTGCCCAAATATCAGGAGGTGTAGGACCACCATATCAATTATTTATGGATGGTTCAATTATTTCGAGTCCTGTAATTGTTTCTCCCGACACAACAACTATTTATCATATTTATGCTTACGATGCATGTGGTTCTACAACAGATACATTTGTAACAATATATACTTATCCTCTTCCAATAATTAATATTTCTTCAAACAAAACCTTTGGTTGCCAACCCTTACTTGTTAAATTTCACGAGGACGGAAGTGTTGACAACGAGTCATTTATGTGGAATTTTGGCAACAATCTAATATCTCTTTATCAGAACACAGAACACTTATATGAAACATCTGGCACTTTTGACGTATCAATTGATGTTGAAAATATATATGCTTGCAAAACTTCGCTGACTATTAGCGACATGATAACAGTTCATCCAAAGCCAACTGCAAGATTTACTGCAGATCCTGATATAATTAGTATTATTAAACCCATAGTTTATTTCACAAATTATTCTGAATTAGCTGATACGATTTATTGGAACTTTGGAGATGGTAATGCATCGATATTAGAAAATCCAAATCATACTTTTCCGGTTTATCCAACTGGCAAATATAATGTACAACAAATTGCTGCAACAAATAATCATTGCAAAGATACTGCTTTCATGGTAATTACAGTTAAGGATGAATTTACTTTCTATGCACCAACAGCTTTCTCCCCTGATTTCGATGGTATTAATGATGTTTTCAGAATTTATGGAAATGGTATAGATAAAAGAAACTTTTCAATGGTAATTTTTAATCGTTGGGGAGAAATTATTTTTGAAAGCGATGATATGTTTTATGGTTGGAATGGCTCCATATCGGGCGGAGAAATATGCAAACCGGGTACTTATACATGGCTGGTTAATTATAGAAATACACAAGGAATAGAATACTCCAAATCGGGTTCTGTTACATTAATAAAATAAATTAAAACACTTTATTTTTTGAAGGTATAGCAATAAAATTTTTAAGGTAAAAAGGTTCAAAATATGCAATATCTTCAAAGTCTTTTTTTAAATATTTCTGATATGCTAATTGCGATAAAAAGGAAGCAGACATATCAAAATCATTGAAAACAGCATTTTTATGTTTAATAATGTCTTGGCATTTAATTGCTCCATTGCCAAAAAAATGCACTTTATTTTTATTCAAAATTTCAGAAAAAGAATTTTCTGTAATTACTTTGGCAGCAACTAGAATAAGCTCTTCAAGTTCAATATTAAAAACAGAATAATATACTTCCATTCTGCGGGCATCGATCATGGGGCAAAATAATGTTTTTTCCTGAAACTTTTTAATTTTATTAATATACCCAAAAGCAAGAGATTTTAAAGTATTGATACTTATCAATGGAAGATTTGCTCCATAGCATAATCCTTTTGCAAGCGAAACACCAATTCTTAATCCTGTGTACGACCCGGGTCCCTTGCTTACTGCAATAGCATCCAAATCGCTAACAGTTAAATTATTTTCAGTAATTATTTTTTCAATAAAAACAGATAATAATTTTGAGTGTGAATTATCAATATCGGTTTCTTTAAGGGTAATCAATTTTTTGTTTTTCGATAATGCTACCGAACAAATATTGGTAGTGCTTTCAATGCTTAATATTAGGGGCATATATTGTTCCTTTTTTACGTGTATTTTTGTTAATCATTGATGGTCATTTGTTCGCTTTGCTCACGTCATTCATTGTTATTAAGTCATTAATCATTCCCTTCACAAAAAATCGGGACAAGTTATGTGGTTATGAACCATTAACTAATCAGATTTTTCATTAAACAAGTTTTCTTTCGAAACTTTTTCAACCTTCATTTTATCCTTTAATTTTTTGGCAATTGCATTATACGGAGCGGATACAACTTCTTCGCCTATAGTAAGACCTGAAATAATTTCAATGTAATCGCTGTCCTGAATACCTGTTTTTACAATTTTTTTTGTTACTTCCTCATCAATATAAGTAAAAACAACTTCATCTATTTTTTCATCATTTTCATCATTTTCATCAAGAGTATCAATTCTGGTTGTTACAGCTTGTATGGGAACGGCTAAAATATCGAAAGCTGTATGTGTCCGGATATCAACCGTTGCAGACATGCCGGGACGAAACGGATAATAATCAGGTTCATTTTCCGGTATTAAATGCTTATAAGATTTAGGTAAAATTCTTATTTTTACTTCAAAATTTGTTACCTGGTCGGTTGCAATACCTGCAGAATTTGCAGAATTTGCAATTTCTGTAACAATTCCTTTAAATTCGTCTTCAAAATAAGCGTCTACTTCTATTAAGGCGGTGTCCCCATAACTTACGTGAACAATATCATTTTCGTTTACATCTACTTTAACTTCCATTAAATAAAGGTTTGCTATACGTAATAATTCAGTTCCTGCCATTTGTGCTGTTCCAACAACCCTTTCCCCTTTTTCAATATTCAGTTTTGAGATTGTTCCACTTATTGGTGAGTAAATTGTAGTTTTTGATAAGTTTTCACGAGCTTCTTTTAAAGATGCCTCAGAACTTTTAACAGAATATTTTGATGCATCAACATTTGCTTTTGCAATTAAATATGCAGTTTCTGCTGTTTCGTATTCAGAATCAGAAATAGTTTTACTTTGCCACAATTTTTTCATTCTATTGTAAGCATTTTCTTTATCAATAAGCGAGGCTTCTGTTTGTGCAAGTTGTGCTTTTGCAGAGTTCAGCATAGCTTCCATTCTATCTGAATTTGACAAGTAAATATCCGGTTTAATTTTCAGCAACAAATCACCTTTTTTAATTTCCTGACCTTCCATTACATAAAGCTCAACTATTTCTCCGGAAACATCAGGACTTATTTTTATTTCAGTTTCAGGTTGAATTTTTCCATTTGCAGTTATAGTTTCAACAATTGTTCGTTTTGTTACTTCTTCAGTATAAATTTTATATGTATATGCTTCACCAAACCACCCCATTTGTTTCCCGATTATGGCAAATACTAAAAATAAAACTGTAATAATTAATAAATATTTTAATGGTTTTTTTTTTTTCATTTTCATTAAAAGTTATTCCACATGGGAAAATAGAGTTTATCAATCGTTAAAATTAATAATTAATATTTAATGTTTGTATAAAAATAACTCAAATTTGATTTTTATTTATATATTTGTACGCGATAATAAATACTGTGTTTCATGAAGAAAATAATTTTTCTATTTGCAATTTATATTATTTTCAGCACAACTTTTTTTGGTCAAGAAGCTTTAAAACGTAGTTTTAATGAGGCAACCCGTTATCTCTTTTTTGAAAATTATGGAGAAGCATTAAAATATTTGTCAATTGCTTACAAATCTGAACCCGATAATGCAAATGTTAATCACCTTATAGGGCTTTGTATAATAAATAGCCCTGTTCATAAAGAAAAAGCTATTCCTTATCTTTTAAAATCAGTGAAAAATATAACAACTGAATATGAAAAAGAATCATATAAAGAAAAAGGAGCACCGATTGAAGCTTATTTATATTTGGGACAGGCTTATCATTATAATTATCAGTTTGACAAAGCTATCACAGCATTTAATAAATACAAAGAATTATTACCTGATAATTCTGAAGAAAAATTAGAAGAAACTAACCACTATCTGTATTGGTGTATGAATGCAAAAGGAATGATGAAAGATTCGGCTGAAATTAAAATAACAAACATTGCAACGGTAAATACAAAATTTGATGAACACACACCAGTAATAAATGCAGATGAAACAGTGATGATTTTTACTTCAAGAAGACCTGGCAGTACAGGAAATATTAGAACAGACGATGGAAGGTTTTTTGAAGATATTTATATATCAAAAAAAGAAAATGAAAAATGGGGAATTCCTGTAAAAATAAGTGAAAATATTAACTCGAATGGGCATGAAGCTACAATTGCGCTTTCTGCTGATGGGAAAGAACTTTTTATATACAAAGATGATTATGGAGTCGGGAATATATATTCGAGTAAATTGGACGAAAATAATATTTGGTCAAAACCACAAAAATTAGGTTCTAACGTTAATACCAGTTCAAATGAAACACATGCCACTATCACATCAGATATAAATACTCTTGTATTTATTAGTGACAGAAAAGAGGGGTATGGAAAAACAGACTTATATATTGTTCGTCACCTTCCTAACAATGAGTGGGGTTTGGCACAAAATATCGGCAATGTAATTAATACCAAGTATGATGAAGAAGGAGCCTTTATTCATCAGGATGGAACATTTCTGTTTTTTAGTTCAAAAGGACATAATTCAATGGGTGGTTTTGACCTCTTTTATTCGGAACTACAAGATGATAGCACATGGTCTAAGCCAATAAATCTGGGATACCCAATAAATACAACAGGTGATGATGTTTTTTATGTTTTATCTTCAGATGGGAAAAGAGCATATTATTCTTCTCTAAAAGAAGGAGGAATGGGCGGAAGAGATATTTACCAAATGGATTTGCTCTCATTGCCGGAACGATCATCAGCTGTAATAATGGGATATATTCGCATAGCCGATACTCAAAAAATACAAAAAAAAGTTACTATAACTGTTTTAGATTTAAAAACAGATAAAGTATATGGAATTTACAGACCAAATAAAACTACCGGATTACTTACAATGATACTGCGACAAGGAAAAGAATATAGAATAATGCTTGAAGTAGAAGGGCGGAGTTTTAAAGAAGACAAATTAGTTGTTCCTGGAAATTCATCCTTTTTTGAAACTAATGACCCAATATTGATAGAAACAATTGGTACTGTTGATTAAAATTGATTTACGATCTTGGATGAAATTGAATAATTGTTTCTCTTAAATATTCTCTATCTAAATGCGTGTAAATTTCAGTTGTAATTATTGATTCATGTCCTAACATTTCTTGTATTGCACGCAAATCAGCTCCCCCTTCAACTAAATGTGTAGCAAATGAATGTCTAAATGTATGTGGACTGATATTTTTCTTTAACCCTATTATTTCCGCAAGGTTTTTAATAATTGTAAAAATCATAACTCTTGTTAGTTTTTTTCCACGTCTGTTTAGAAAAACAATATTTTCTGAATCTTTTGCGATATTCAGTTTATTTCTATCGTTATCCAAATATAAATTTATTTCTTTTATAGCTTTATTACTTATTGGAACAAGTCTTTCTTTATTGCCTTTTCCAATTACTTTAATAAAGCTTTGATTAAAATACATATTTGTAAGCTTTAATTCAATAAGCTCTGTAACACGCAATCCACAACTGTATAATGTTTCAAGCATGGCTTTATTCCTTTGTCCTTCAGGCTTACTAAGATCAATTGCAGAAAGTAATTTATCAATTTCATTAACATTTAATACTGTTGGTAATTTTCTTCCAATTTTAGGAGTTTCAATTAATGCTGCCGGATCTTTTTCAATTTTTTCTTCAAACAATAAATATTTATAGAATGATTTTATACCCGAAACTATTCTTGCCTGAGACCTTGGACTTAGTCCCATTTTATGTACCCATTCTAAAAAATCTTTTATGTTTTTATATTCAACCAATAGAGGAGAAATATTGTTATTTATTTCAACAAATTGTTTAAAGAGTTTAACATCATGAATATATGCATCAATAGAGTTTGCGGAAAGAGAGCGTTCAATTTTAAGGTAAGATTTATATTCTAATATTGCTTCTTGCCAAATCATAGCTTTTTCAAATGTTTTTCAAAATTACATAATTAAAATGACTAAAATACTTAAAATTCAAAATGACTAAAATCAAACTTCTCCTGACATGCGTAATAAATAGTTCGCACAATTAATTGACTTTTCCGAAAAATTGGGGAGTCTATGTTTCAGGGCTTTTAATATTAAAAATAAGTAACCCCGTATTTCCTGCCTATGTGCCAAAACACTTTGGTCGGCAGGTAAGGCGAGTAAAAGGATAGGGTCATAATGCCATCTGCGAAATTTTGATGACAAACGAATTATTCGTATAGCAAAGTTCTTAGTCCTTTTTTTTAAGGGGATTTTCGGTTGCGCACAACATAAACTTTCCAAATTTATTAGGATTTTTTTCAATCATTTTAGTCATTTTGAATTTTAGTCATTTTGAATTATTAATTGCGAATGCTTACATAAAAAATTATTATTTGTATTAGTTTTGTACTCTGAAAATAAATTATTGTATGGCTAAAAAAGAACCCAAACTTTGGAGTGATTTTAATTCTTTTATAAGAAGAAACAGAAAGCGATTTCTTGTAAAGCAAACACCAAAAGTTATTTGGCTTACAGGATTGTCTGGTGCCGGTAAAACTACTTTAGCCTTAGAATTGGAAAAAGAAATTTTAAAAAAGGGCTATTTTACTAAATATTTTGATGGAGATATAATGCGAGAAGGAATAAATAAGGATTTAGGATTTAGTGTAGAAGACAGAAAAGAGAATATCAGAAGAATTGCAGAAATTGCTAAAATATTTTTTAACAGTGGTATTATTGTTATGTGTGGATTTATCACACCCACACACGAAATGAGAGAAATGGCAAAATCTATAATTGGGCATAAAAATTTTATTGAGGTTTTTGTTAATTGCCCAATTGAAGAATGCGAAAAAAGAGATGTTAAAGGATTATATGCGAAAGCCCGAGGAGGAAAAATCAAAGACTTTACAGGTATTGATTCTGTTTATGAAATACCAATAAATCCCGATATTGAAGTAAGAACAGATTTGTGGTCGGTAAAAAAAACCACTAAATATTTATTTAAATCAGTATTGTCAAAAATAAAATTTAAAAACAGAAATTTGCCAATTGCATAATTAAATTAATATTTTTAGATGAAAAAATATAATATTACACACTTACGTGAATTAGAAGCAGAATCAATTTATATTATTCGCGAGGTAGCTGCACAATTTGAAAAACCTGTATTACTATTTTCAGGAGGAAAAGATTCTATAATAATGTATTATTTGGCGAGAAAAGCTTTTTGGCCAGCCAAAGTGCCTTTTTCATTAATGCATATCGATACAGGACATAATTTTGATGAAACAATAAAGTTTAGAGATGATCTTGTAGAAAAAACAGGCGCAAAACTAATTGTTGCTTCTGTTCAGAAATCTATTGATGAAGGGAAGGCAACTGAAGAAACAGGATATAATGCCAGCAGGAACTTGTTGCAAACAGGAACTCTTTTAGATGCAATTGAAAAGAATAAGTTTGATGCCGCACTTGGAGGGGGAAGACGCGATGAAGAAAAAGCCAGAGCAAAAGAAAGATTCTTTTCTCATAGAGATGAATTTGGACAATGGGACCCAAAAAATCAAAGACCGGAATTGTGGAATATCTTCAATGGTAAAAAAAATATGGGCGAACATTTTAGAGTATTTCCAATAAGCAACTGGACAGAAATGGATGTGTGGCAATATATTTATCTTGAAAAAGTTGAAATACCCGATTTATATTTTACTCATAAGCGTGAAGTATTTTTAAGGGATGGGGTTTGGCTTGCAAAAGCTCCTTTTATGAAACTTAAACCAAGTGAAAAAGCTATTGTTAAAAATGTGCGTTGTCGTACAATTGGCGATATTTCTTGTACAGGATTAACTCTTTCAACAGCACACAGCTTAGAAGATATTATTCATGAAGTAGCGGTAACAAGAACAACAGAAAGAGGTGGTAGGGCCGATGATAAAAGATCGGAAGCAGCAATGGAAGACAGAAAAAAAGAAGGATACTTTTAAAAAAAGTCAAAAGACAAAAATAAAACGACAAATTACAAACAGTTACTAATCATTTTATAATCAGAACATGTTAAAAGAAAACAAAAAAAATAAAACAAAAGAAAGCGGAAAAGAATCAGGTTATCTAGATATGCAATTACTTCGTTTTACAACTGCAGGAAGTGTTGATGATGGTAAAAGCACATTAATTGGAAGATTATTATATGACAGTAAAGCTATTTTCGAAGACCAAATGGAAGCAATTGTGGCTGCTAGTGAAATGAGGGGTGAAGAACATGTTAATCTTGCTCTTTTAACAGATGGATTACGCGCGGAACGAGAACAGGGAATAACAATTGATGTTGCATACAGGTATTTTGCTACTCCAAAACGAAAATTTATTATTGCTGATACACCCGGACATATTCAATATACAAGAAATATGGTTACCGGAGCTTCTACGGCAAATGTTGCATTAATACTTATTGATGCCCGTAATGGAGTTATTGAGCAAACCATTAGACACGCATTTATTGCATCTCTTTTACAAATACCACATATTATTGTTTGCATAAACAAAATGGATCTTGTAGATCATAAAGAAGATATTTTTGAAAAGATTAGAAATGATTTTAATGCATTTTCCGCAAAATTAGACGTACAGGATATTCGTTTTGTTCCAATTAGTGCTCTTAATGGAGATAATGTTGTTGAGCGTTCAAAAAATATGGATTGGTTTACCGGACCAACACTAATGTATTTATTAGAAAATATTCATATTTCCAGTGATTATAATATGATAGATGCCCGTTTTCCTGTTCAGTATATTGTTCGTCCTCAGTCAAAAGAATATCACGATTATCGTGGTTATGCAGGTAGAATTGCAAGTGGTGTTTTTAAACCGGGTGATGAAGTTACAATTTTTCCTTCTGGATTTAATTCAAAAATTAAATCAGTTGATTCCATGAATAAAAAATTAAAAATGGCTTATGCTCCTCAGTCTGTAACTTTAACATTAGAAGATGATATTGATATTAGCAGAGGAGATATGATTGTGAGAAAAAACAATTTGCCTAAAAATAGTCAGGATATTGATTTAATGATTTGTTGGTTAAGCGAAAACCCAATACATGAAAAAGGAAAATATGCAGTAAAACATACTACAAATGATGTACGCTGCATTATTAAAGAAATAGTTTATAAGGTTGATATCAATACATTGGGCAGAAATACCGAAGACAAATCAATTGGACTTAACGAAATAGCAAGAATTAAAATAAGAACTACAAAACCTATTTATTTTGATTCGTACAGAAAAAACAGAATAACAGGAAGTTTAATATTAATTGATGAGGCAACTAATAATACTGTTTGTGCCGGAATGATAATTTAATATTGAGAACCCTCCTCAGCTATACTGGAAATTGAGGAACAACATCCAAAGGGGATTAAGCATTTCTGAACTATGCCCTATAATTAACTTATGCAGATTTTACATTTCCCACTTTCGGGAATATAATCTTTAAGGTTTCTAATAACTCTTTGTTTATATGTCATATTTGTGATTCTGCATGCAATAATCAAAATATTACATGCAATAATCAGAATACGGACTGCAATAATACAATTACGGGCTGTTATAATCATAATACTAACAGCAATAATGGAAATAATGACTCCAATATTAGAAATACGGACTGCAATAATCGGAATACGGACTGCAATAAGCAGAATGCGGACTGCAATAATCAGAATACGGACTGCAATATTAGAAATATAACATGCAGAATAACAAATATTGCACTCCGCCAAAGATTAATTGACAAGCACAAAACAATAACCGATGCCTATAAGATAGTTTATGACAAGCATGATAGACTGTGGCAAAACATTGATAGTCTTGTTGGTGATTTACACTTTTTCAAGTATCAGCTTTAGAGAATAAATATACCCACATAGTTATTCCAAGAAAGTACTCTCTTTGCGAACTTGATTCGGGAAGAGATTTAGGTGAGGTTATAATTTATAATTGAAATGCAGAGAGTTTCTATCTTTTTTATTATTTTTGGTGTATGAAGAAACTGATTGTGATATTATTTCTTTCTTTTTCAATTTGGACTTTTGGACAAAATGATACATTAAAAGAAAATAATAATATAAGAAGTGAAAAAAAATATGGGTTTTCATTTTTTATAGGTGGTCCTACATTTCTTGGTTTTTCTCTTGATGCATTTGTCTTGCCCCAAGTTAATATAGAAGCAAGTGTTTTAGCATTAGGTATTCTTCTTGGAGCAAATGGTGGAATAAAATATCATCCTTTTGGAGGTAAAAACAATCTATATTGGTCGCCATATATTGGAGCAGAATACGGGCGGTTAGAGCTTGTCCCTTCTGATTCATATCGTGAGTTTTATTTCCCTTTAGGTGTTAATTATACTGGAAAAAAATGGTTGAATTTCTCATTTGATATTGGATATTTTATAATTACTGATAGATATAATGACAATAAAATAGCAAATGGGCTTCCTTGGGCTTGTTTGAAATTAGGTTTTAGATGGTAAAATCCCTTAAACCGTCTTCCTATACCTCCAAACAGCAAGCCCATTAATAAGGCTAAAAGACCCCTCTTTGTCTCCCCTGCAAGGGGAGAAAAGTCCTCTCCTTTTAGGAGAGGATTTAGGTGAGGTCATAATTTTTAATTGAAATGCAGAGAGTTTCTCCCTTTTTTTGTTATCTTTGTTTGCAGATGAAAAAAGTAATTGCATTTCTAGGCTTCAGTTTTATATTATCTTTTTTGTTTTCTCAGGATATTATAATTACTAATGAAAATGATACAATTGGATGTAATATCAAATCTATGGATTCTTTAACAATATCTTATGTTCCACACTTTCAAACTGCTGAGACATGGATATCTAAAAGCGACATTAAAACTTATGTTAAAGATTTCGGACATTATACCAATAAAAACATTGATATTAACTCTGTAAGTGAGGACTTAAATATTGGAACAAAAGGGAAAGATAGATTGCTGCTTAAATCTAACGAAATAATCATTTGTAAAATAATTGAAGTAAACGAAAGCACATTGATATATAAAATAGGAGATGAAATTATTTCCATTAAATTAAACGATGTTTCAGATTTTATAATTAAGAATTATAATAAGAAAAGAAAAAAAATTAAAACAGAACTTAATCCAGTTATTACTAAAGAAGGTTCAGAATATTTAGATTTTATTACAGTTTATCATTCCATTAGATTTAAGACATATACAAATATGATGGAGAATAATTCAATCTGTTTGAATATTATTAATACTGAAAAAGATGAGGTTGTAGCCACAATAAGTGTTGGAGATAAAATTTCTGAAACTTCATCAGTTTCTGGAATTACAGAACTTGATTTATTTATTATTTATAAAGACAACAATGATTATAATGAACTCAAAATAAAAATAAATGAAATGCAATATATCTCATTCAAGGGCACTACTTGGAATAAAGAACAAACTGAAAAATTTCTCCTTTCTGCAATAACGAGTTATCCCAATATTGGTATGGCTTTTTATTCTCTTGAATATAATACCGTAGATTTGAAAGAAGGGACATATAAAATTGAAGTTATTAAAAACTGCAACAAATAAGTTCCAACTGCATTTATCAAGAGAATAAAAATCTCACGAAAGTGTACTTCGAGTGCCTCAGCATGACTTTCTACTTTATAACTTGATAAACTTGATAAACTGTTCAACCTCTCAACTTATAAACCCATCAACTATATCTCACGAAAGTGAAATCCCCCTAAACCGTCTTCCTATATCTCCAAATAGCAAGACTAATAATAGCAGTGGCATAAATTATCATAGCATATATCTCGCTAAGAATATTGGCAAAAGAAGAGCCTTTTAGCAGCACCATACGTATTACCTTAATAAAATAATAGAAAGGATTTATAATATTTACATTTTGTGCCCATTTTGGCATAGTTTCTACTGGGGTAAACAGTCCGCTCATAAGTATAAATACAAGCATAAAAAAGAATGTCATAAACATTACCTGCTGTTGAGTATTGGCTATGGTAGACAAAAACAGACCTATGCCCAGAGATACCAGCAGGTATAATCCGGCAAAAACAAATAGTGTAAGTAGACTACCCACAATAGGTATATGAAATAGAAGCTTGCCCACGATAAGACCAAAAGAAAGCTCGAACAAAGCAATTATCAAAAACGGAAGCAGTTTGCCAATAATAAACTGATATTTCTTAATAGGCGTAACATTTATTTGCTCTATAGTTCCCATTTCTTTTTCGCGCACAATATTTAACGCAGTAAGAAACATTCCAATAATAGTAACCAGAATTACCAGTATGCCAGGTACCATATATATTTTGTAATTGAGCTCGGGATTGAACCAGTATGAGCTGGTAATATTTATGCTTTTATTTTTGAAACCCTTGGGCGGATTTTTCCACTTGGCAATTACATATAGGTTGAATTTTGTTATAATAGATGTAGAATAAGCATTAATAAGTCCAGCTGTCATAGAGTTTACAGCATTTATCTGCAATTGTATATCTGATTTGTTTTCTCTTACCAGATTTTTTTCAAATCCGTATGGGATATTAAGAATTATATCGCATTTGTCTGAGGTTAGCATAGCACTGTTTTCTTTGTCAGAGAAAGAACCATAGCTCACCCTGTAAAATGGCGAACCTTCGAATTTGCTTATCAGCTCTCTAGATGTCTGCGATATATCTCTGTCAACAATCAGCATATCGATATTTTTCATTTCGAAATTGGCTGCATTTACAAGTACCAGAAGCATTACAATAGGCAACACAAATATCAGAGGCAACATAGTTCTGTTCCTGAAAATCTGGATAAATTCCTTTTGTATTATGTATAATATCGTTCTCACAATTATTCTAGTCTTGTTTTAAATTTTTTCACGCTAAGTGCCAGAAATAATAGAGTCATTCCTGCCAATATCAGCGTTTCTTTCCACACAAACATCAGTCCGGTGCCTTTAATCATTACGTGTTTTAATATTATGATAAAATATTTTGGAGGCATTATATGACAAAGCCATTGTAGCACATCGGGCATATTTTCTATAGGAAAAATAAATCCTGAAAGCAACATGGTGGGAAGTAATAGTGCAAACATAGAAATAAACATAGCCACTTCTTGGTCTTTTGCAATTGTAGATATTAATATTCCAAGTGATAGTGAAAGAAGAATAAATAGTATGCTCTCTGCAAGCAAAAGAACTATGCTCCCATTTATAGGCAGCCCAAAAACAAAATATCCAAGCAATATAATTGTTACTGCATTGGTAAACGATATAGCTACATATGGTATTACTTTGCCTATAATTATTTGCAAAGGTTTGAGTGGCGAAACCAGCAGCACCTCCATTGTTCCCATTTCTTTTTCGCGGGCTATAGATATTGATGTCATCATTGCCGAAATAAGCATAAGTATTAGCGCCATTGTACCGGGTACAAACATATACACGCCTTTCATACTTTCGTTGAATACCATTCGTACCTCTGGAACAATTTGCATTGGCATTTCTATATCTTTGTTCTCTTTTTTCAGGTAATCGTAAATTATTCCCGATGTGTAATTTACAATCATATTGGCTGTATTGGCATCCGATGCATCGGCCAATAGCTGAATATTGGCTGTCTTTTCTTTTTCTAGATTAGCTGCAAAATTTGGTTCGAATATTATTACCTCACGTATGCTTCCGTCTTTAAAAGCTTCTTCTATTTCTTTGCTCGAAGACAGATCTTTTTCAAGAATAAAATATCCTGACGATAGTATTTTGTTGGTGATTTCTTTTGTCACATTATCTTTCGATTTGTCTAAGATTGCAATATGCACATCTTTAAAATCGTTGGTAACAACATATCCAAAAATCAGGATTTGGGCAATTGGCATAGCAAATAATATAAGCATGGTACGCACATCTCTGAAAATGTGGTAAAACTCCTTTTTTATAAAACCTGCAAATTGTTTCATTATTTATTCAATGTTTCTGGCCAGTTTAACAAATACCTGATCCATATTTTCTGCTTTATATTCTTTTTTCAGATTGTCGGGAGTGTCAAGCGCATCTATTCTCCCATCAACCATAATTGTAACTCTGTCGCAATATTCTGCCTCGTCCATATAGTGTGTAGTAACAAATACAGTAATTCCATTGTGCGCTGCTTCGTAAATCATATCCCAGAATTGACGGCGAGTAATTGGGTCGACACCACCAGTTGGCTCATCTAGAAATACTATTTTAGGATTGTGAAATATGGCAATAGAAAATGCAAGCTTTTGTTTCCACCCAAGTGGGATAGATGCAATCAGAGTATTTGCATAATCGTTCATCCTAAGACGGTCTAGTAGCTCGGCAGTTTTTTCTTTTATATAGCTTCTCTTTAGTCCATAAATGCCAGCATAAAAACGAATGTTTTCTTTTACTGTCATATCCTCGTACAAAGAAAACTTCTGACTCATATAACCAATATTCTTTTTTATCTTTTCTGTTTGCTTGTAGACATCAAATCCGGCAACAGAAATTTCCCCAGATGTGGGTTTAGACAATCCGCAAAGAATTTTCATGGCTGTGGTTTTGCCTGCTCCGTTTGCCCCCAAGAAACCAAATATCTCACCACGATAAACATCAAACGTCAAGTTGTCGTTTGCAGTAAAATCCCCAAATTTTTTTATCAGGTTTTTTACTGTTATTATTTTATCGTTTGTGTTTACTGCCATTTTTAGTTTTCCATCAATCTCATAAAACAATCTTCAATGTTGGGTTCAATCTTTTCTATTTTTATTTCTTCATGATTATTCCCAATCAAGTAGTCTTTCAATTCATCGATATTTGTGTTTTCTTGCTTTGAGGTGTAATGCAAATTCTGCCCGAATAAAAATACCGATGAGGTGTTTTCATATTCCTTCAAATCATTTTTTAATCTATAAATATCGCGAGAACTAACAGAGTACAACTCTTCTTCGAAACTCTTAATAGTGTTAACTGGAGTATCTATCGATAATATCTTGCCCGACTGCATAAGTGCAATTCTATCGCACATGCTTGCTTCGTCCATGTATGGAGTAGAAACTAATATTGTAATTCCTTTTTCTTTCAGTCGTTTCAGCATTTCCCAAAATTCTTTTCTCGATACTGCATCTACTCCTGTAGTTGGCTCATCAAGGATAAGTATTGTGGGCTTGTGAATTAATGCACAGGAAAGAGCCAGCTTTTGTTTCATTCCTCCCGAAAGTTTTCCTGCCAACCGCTTTTTGAATGGCTCAATCTGAATGTAAATATCTTTTATCAGATCATAGTTTTCTTCAATAGTAGTACCAAAAACTGTAGCAAAAAAATTAAGGTTTTCTTCAATAGATAAATCCTGATACAATGAGAAACGTCCGGGCATATAACCAAGTATCTTTCTTAATTTCTTGTAGTCTTTTACTATATCAAGATTATTGAGTGTTGCTGTGCCAGTATCGGACAATAGGAGAGTGGTAAGAATTCTAAACAATGTAGTTTTGCCAGTTCCATCAGGACCTATAAAGCCAAACAATTCTCCTTTATTGATAGAAAATGAAATATCCTTAAGAGCTTTCACCTTTCCTTTTTCATAAGATTTTGAAAGATTCTCTACTCTTACAATTTCTTCACTAAGATTTGATATGTTGGTTTCCTTAATCATTTTTATTAAACTCATCGGATGACTTCAAGTCATACGATGAATGTTTAGAATATATTTTTAAGTTTCTTCTCATCAATTGCTATATATGATTGATTATAGAAATAATCTTTATCAAAATTTATTATTTCTTCAGCAAGGTTTTTATTACAAAGAGTTCCCTTTCTTAAATTACAATAATCTATAAAAGAAGAATATTCCCAATCCTCCATTTTTTCAATTAAACCTGCTATTAAAGGATTTTGATGTATATAATGAAAACAAATAGATGAATAGTTTGTTTTTGACCTATAATCATTTAAGCATTTAGCTTTAGTCTTCTGTTGAAATAGAGAACCAGTAAGATTCTCCTTCTTATTTATAGCTCTTGTATAAGATCGTAAAAGTACACCTATAGCATTACTGATTTTTCTTGATAATAACTCATCGGATGACTCTAAGTCATCCGATGAATGTGTTGACAAACTTTTCACTTGTACTAATAAATGGAAATGATTAGGCATTAAACAATATGCAAGAATATCAACAAAAGGCAATAACTCTTTTCTAATTTTCTTAAGAAAATATATATAGTTATCATGACTAAAGAATATCTTTTGTCTATTATTTCCTCTGTTATAAATATGATAAATATTTTCTTTTTCGAAATACATATTATTTAAATAATTAACTTATTTAACAACTAATAACTCATCGGATGACTTGAAGTCATCCGATGAATACTTAGAAATTTACTTCACCCGGCATTCCTATTTTCAGACTTCCGTCATTTACTACTGAAATCTTTACAGCATAAACCAGATTTACTCTTTCTTCTTTTGTTTGAATAATTTTTGGAGTAAACTCCGATTGTTCAGAAATCCATATTATTTTCCCATTAAGCTCTGTGTTTTCATCTTTGTTTTTATCGATTAGAACTTTTACCTGCTGACCAATCTTAATACTGCTTAGTTGGTCGCCGCTTACATAAACCCGAAGTTCGAGTTTAGAAAGATCTGCAATTTTGTATAATGGTTTTCCCATAATAGCAAGCTCGTGTTGCTCTACATATTTTTCGAGTATAGTTCCAGAAATTGGACTTTTCAAAACAGAGCGAGAAATCATATCTTCTACTTGAACAATTTGCGAATCCATGACTTTTAGCTCATTAAGAACTGTGCTGTTTTGCACTTCAATTGCACTTATCTGCTTATCGAGAATATCAATCTGACTATTGATATCGTCCATTTGTTTTTGAGTGGCGGCTTCGTCTTTCAATAATTTCTCAACTCTTTCTTTTTCGAAAAGAAGCTTTTTCTTTTGTTCTTTTAGAACTGCAATCTGCGAAAGTATATGTCCAAATTTTGTAGAAACCGCTTGCTTTTGTGCAATTGCTTGGTCTTTCTTTAATGACAGCTGAATAGTGTCAATTAGTCCTATCAAATCTCCTTCTTTTAGACTTTGACCTTCTTTTATATTCAAGCTAATTATTTTACCACTTGATTCTGACGATACTACTGTTTCAACTGCTTCGAAATTGCCATAAGCATCAGATTGTTCTTCGTTGTTATTACAAGCAGTAATAAACAAAGCAAGTATTGATATTGTTATAATTATTCTTTTCATTTTAAAATCCTTTTAATGTTATATAATTGATCTTAGCTTGTTCAAGTTTTATTTTATGTATTGCCAATTCTATTTTGGCCATAGTTTCAGTATTTAAATCTGTGAGATAATCTGTAAATTTTATTACTCCATTTTTTAATTGCGATTCTGACTTTTTGCTTATGTTTTTTCTTAATCCAACAATTTGTTCATCTGTTTCAATCATCTTTTCCAGATTATCAATATCCGATTGAGAGTTGCGAATTGCAATATTCATGTTTTTATCAAAAGTCTCTTTTTGGGTGTCTATAATCTGCTTTGTGATTTCAATATTTTGTTTGTCATTTTTGGTTTTATTCCAGTCCCAAAGATTCCAGCTAAGCTTTGCTCCAACAATATAAAATGAATCAAACTGATCGCTTAACATATTATATCCTGGTCTGCCATAACCAACTTGTCCAAAACCATAAATCATTGGAAATCTCTTCTTTGATAATAATTTCGATGAGGCATCAAGTTTTGATTTTGTCAAATCAAAATATAAATCTTCTGGTCTTATTGTAGTGCTTGGTAAAACATTATTGTTGGGAAGTGCAATTATAGTTTTATCATTAATTTCTTTTCCTGTATATTCTGCCAGAGCATTAATCAATTTCTCTCGGTTGATTTTTAGCTCCATTTGTTTTTGCTCAAGCTTTAATAATTCTGCTTTAAGTAGGTCTTCGTCAGACCCCAGCAATACTCCATTTTCAACACCTGACTTTATTATTGATTTCTGTTTCTCTAATATTCCTTTTGTCAATTCAAGCTGTTTTTCTGTTTCCTGGAAAACTAGAATCCCAAAATATAAAGAGTTGATAATGTCCTTCAATTTATAAAGCTCAACCTCGGTTTTTTGTAGATTCAGATTGAAATCTGCTTGCCCAATATCTTTTAGAGTTTTATTTATTCCTGCATCATACAATACCTGAGAAAAATCAAGTGATACTGCGTACTGATCTTTTGCAGGCTCTGGAATATCAGGAGAAGGTATTTGTCCTATTCCAGGAATTTCTGGAAATTCAAGATCAATTTTTGTAACATCAGACTGATATGTGGCTTTACCATTCAGACTTAATCGAGGATAATAAATTGTTGAAATACTTTTATTATTAAGATCATTAGATTGCTGGTAAAGCTCCTTTTGCTTGCTTATAGGATAATTATCTTTTGCTAATTCATAGCAATTGAAAAGACCTAATGTGTCTTGAGCAAATCCTGAAATATAAAATAACAGGAGCAGTATTAAAATGTATTGTTTCATTTTTTTATAGAATTAATTATAAATTTTGATACTTCAAGTTTCCTTTCTGCAAGAAAATCATCATAATCAGTTTTATTACTATCAAATTCCACAGCTTCTATTATTGCTCTTCCAGCTACAGGAAAAATGCACATTGATAGCATATTCACGAAAAGATGTCTTGGGTCAGTTTCTTTGATAATCCCTTTTTCAATTTCTTTATATACACTCTTATTAAATCCTTCAACAGGATTTTGATCTAATGTCCCGATTGTTTCTAACATAATAGTTAAGATCCCTTTTGGATTTCTATTAAGTTCATTCATTACAAATAATGGAATAGAAGGATTTTTCGTAATTAAGTCGATATATGAAGAGGAGAATTGTTCAATCTTATCAAATAATGGAATATCTTCTGATAGAAGTTTAATAGTTTTTGGAGCAAACTTCTTAAAAGCAGATTTAAATACTGCACCAAAAAGTTTTTCTTTGCTTCTATAATAATAGTGCAAAAGTGATTTGTTTATCTTTGCTTCATCGGCAATTTCCTGCATTCTCGCACCAGACATACCTTTTTTTACAAATACTTTTTCGGCAGCTTCTAAAATTTTATTTTCCGTTTCTTGTTGTAATTCAGCCATAAGTGATTAATTAAAAGGTTTAACTAAATAGATTAAGTAAATGGTTTAACCAATTGGACAAAAATAAGACAAAAAAATGATTTAACAAAAAAAGGGGGGGGAATTTAATAATTTATTATTATCTTAATTTTTTTTCTACACTAGAAAATAAAATGTGGAGTGTAATGAATCTTTTTTAATACAATACTTCGGAATGAGTTTTTAATCTTGTTTTACGATTTTGTAAGTGCCAAATACTTTTCCTGAACGATCTTGAAGTTTCAAAATATAATGTGCGGAAGAATAGCCACTTAAATCAATTGCTCCTTTATTGTTTTCAAGGTTTTTATTATAAATCTTTTTCCCGTTTATGTCAAATATGTCAGCAATTATTTCAATATTGTTTGCTCCTGTAATTTCAATATTTACAAAATCGTTTGTTGGATTAGGATATACAATACAATTAAATTCGTTATATTCCAATTTGTCAATTTCAACTATTACTAATTTTGTTTGATGAAAGCCTTGTGTTAAAATTGCACCACTATTTTGATAAGTTTCTATAACACATTCTCCTAATGTCCAACTTAAACTTACATTTCCCGCTTCATAATAATCACCAGAACTACTTATAACCTCAGGAGATAATGATTGTGAAAATACATTTGTGACAATAAAAAGTGCTAAAATATTAACTAGTAAGACTTTCATGATATTGATTCTTTATGATTATTTATAAAGTAAAAATAAACAATTTATTTTGAAATTCAAAATTTATTTTTATTCTTTTTGTTTTGAATCAATTAATATTGTTACAGGACCATCATTTATTAAATCAATTTTCATCATTGCACCAAATTCTCCATTTTTAATTTCATTTTTCACAAGCATGTTAAGAGCATTAATAAACTTATTATATAGCGGAATTGCCAAATTTGGTTTTGCAGCACGAATATACGATGGTCTGTTTCCTTTTTTTGTTTTTGCATGTAATGTAAATTGGCTAATCACCATAATTTCACCGTTTATTTCATTTACATTCAAATTCATTATTTCGTTTTTGTCATTAAATATACGTAATTGTGATATTTTTTTTACAAGCCAGTCAATATCTTCTTTTGTATCCGTTTCTTCAATTCCTAAAAAAATTAACATTCCATAATTTATTGAAGAAACAATCTTTTTTTTAATTGTTACAGAGGATTTTGAAACTCTTTGAATAACAACTCGCATAATCTAAATGATTTTTTCAAACAATATTAGTAATTTTACGTATATTAATCAGCATATAATATTATTAATTTGAATTTATTAATGATGAGAAAGGTGTTTTTTGTAATATTTCAGTTTGTATTTTTTATATCTTTTAGTCAAATCCCTGCAGGATATTATAATTCTGCTGCAGGATTGAATGGAGAACCTTTAAAAATAGCCTTACATAATATTATTGATAATCATACTACTGTTGATTATTCAGCTATACATGCACATTACGAGTCAACAGATAAAAAACCAAATGGAAAAGTTTGGGACATATATTCTAGTGTAGCATCCGGTACACCTCCGTATGAGTATTCATTTATACTTGCTGATCAATGTGGTAATTATTCACAAGAGGGCGATTGCTACAACAGAGAACATTCATGGCCAAAAAGTTGGTATGGCGGAGAAGTTATGCCTATGTACACCGATTTGTTTTTGGTTTATCCATCAGATGGATTTGTAAATGGAAAAAGAAGCAACTATCCTTATGGGGAAGTTAATAGCGCAAATTGGACATCTTATAATGGAAGTAAATTGGGAAATTGTGTTACTCCTGGATATACACAAACAGTATTTGAGCCAATTGATTTGTTTAAGGGTGATTTAGCACGTTCATATTTTTATATGTCTGTAAGGTATTACAACGAAGATAGTGGCTGGCCCGGTAGCGATATGGTTGATGGAGCAGAGTTAAAACCATGGGCATTAAGCCTAATGTTAAATTGGCATTATAACGACCCCGTTAGTCAAAAAGAAATTGACAGAAATAATGCAATTTATATTATTCAAAATAATAGAAATCCTTTTATTGACCATCCCGAATGGGTTGATTCTGTTTGGAATCCAACATTTAGCATGGAAATTATTCCCAAAAATTATCGTATTAAAATATACCCGAATCCTACAAGAGGAAAAATAATTATTGAAACAAAAGGCGTGTTGGAAATAGAAATAATTAATTTAATGGGGACAAGTATACAAAAATTTAAAAATACATCAGAAATTGATATAAGCAAGCATGCAAAAGGAATTTACTTTATAAAAATAACAAACAAAAAAAGCACTGTAGTTGAGAAAATAATATTAGAGTAATAGTTTAAATTACCCTCATTATTATTAGCTATTATAATCTTCTCTAGGCTTTGCTTTTTTTACTACAATTGTTCTTCCATCAAGTTCACTTTCATTTAGGCTACTGATAGCAGACGCAGCTTGTTCATCATCGGGCATCTCGACAAATCCAAACCCTTTTGAACGACCTGAATATTTGTCTGTAATAATTTTCACGGAACTAACTTCTCCAAAAACCTCAAAAGCTTCTTTTAAGATGGCTTCCTGAGTGTTATAATCTAATTTTGCAACAAAAATATTCATAAAAATTAATTAAAAATTGAAAAAAACGTTTTACAATGGTACTATAATTTCTTTTAACAACCAAACCTACTCCCTTTTTAATGCCAAAGCTTAGTCAATTTTGCAATTGATTTTGAATTATTCTTTTCGTAATTTTACAAAAAACTTTTTTAATATATCAGAACACCCATCTTTAAAAACACCTCGAATTATTTTTGTAGAAGGATGAAGAATATTTTTCTGAATTAAAGAAAAACCTTTTTTTTCATCATCGGCACCATATACTAATTTGCCAAGCTGTGCCCAATTTAATGCTCCTGCACACATTATACAGGGTTCAAGAGTAACATACATAGTGCATTCGTTCAAATATTTTCCGCCAATATAATTTGTAGCTGAAGTTATTGCCTGCATTTCTGCATGAGCTGTAACATCATTTAATGTTTCTGTTAAATTATGAGCACGAGCAATAATTTTTTCATTGCTAACAATAATTGCACCAACAGGAACTTCATTTTTATCGAATGCTTTTTGTGCTTCCTGTAAAGCAATTTTCATAAAATATTCATCTGTAAAAGTTGTAGTCATATTATATAATCGTTAATAGGGTTTAAGTTGTTTATCGTTTATCGTTTATTGTTTGTCGTGTCATTCTGTTGTTACTCATCTTTTAGTAGTTGTTATTATTTTTTATTTATCAGATTTAATGTGAAATTGATTATATTTTCATTTGCTTGTACATAATAATCTGGTTTAACTCCGCCTGGATTTTCATCACCACTTGGTCTTACATACATAGAGGTTGAGCACCTTATTGACAATTTTGAATTTGGCAAATCAAAAGGATATACATTTCCAAAACTTGTTGCATGATTTCCTGTTTCCTCTCCTATAATTATTCCAATATTATAATCTTTGATTACCATCGCTAGATTTACTCCTGCCGAAAAAGTATGAACATCAATTAATAAGTATATATTACCATTAAAATAGTTTTCTTCAACAGAGGATATATTATTTTTTTCTACACTAGTTAAAAATTGTCCGTTTGTTGTTTTATAATAATCGGAAAGATCAACATCTAATTTTATACCCTTAATAAATTTTTGATATTGTTTACTTTTTTTCCATTTGGATTTGGAATAGATACAGTATGGTTTATTGTGAAAATAATTAATAAATGCTATAACTAATGCATCATTTCCTCCGTTATTTCCTCTAATATCAATGATTAAATTCTTAGTTTTTTCTTCTTTTATTTTCTTGAAAGTAGTGTCTAAAAAAATAGAAAATGTGTCAATATGATTTGAAAAACTAGAAATTTTAATTAAGGATGTTTTATTGTCTAAACTCTTGTAAAAATATGATTTTGAAGCATTTTGATTTGCCGTTTGATTATTTATCTCATTATACTTTTTTCCATTAATTTCAATATTTTTATCTTTGGTTTTAATTAAAAATGTATTTTTAAAATCATAAAGCAACCATAAATAATGTGGAAATCTAAATTCTACTAATTTTCGTCTGTAATTTATGCTTTCACCTGTTTCGTATTTCACCATGTTTGAAATTAACTCAGAAGAATTAATTCCATTAATTGACAATATATTGGCTCCCTTTTTTAATCCTTTGTAATTTTCCTTAATTAGTAGTTTATCATCTAAAATTTCAATTTTTATGGGAAATAACAAACCGTTTTTATTTATGTATTGGGAAAACTCTTCATCAGGAAATTGTATATAAGTATGAGCATCATTGATTTTTGATATTAATGGAGCTATAAGTATATAAAAATCCTTTCTAGTTAATGGATATGTAATTTTGTTTTTAATTTGTACAACTAAATCTTCAAATTCTTTTTTTGAATAAGAATTAAAAATATTTGGATGAACAGAATTTAAAGTAGCATAAATAATATTTACATCTTGCTTGAGTTTTGAAATTGATATTTTTTTATTTGTTTCTTTCACAGTTAGCCAACTATGCCTATATTCAAGTGCTTCTTGTGGTGTATTATATTGAGTTTTACAAGCTGTAAAAAGTAGAATTATTAAAAATATACTCAAATGCTTCTGCTTCATTTTTTTCTATTAAAAAAACAAATATATATAATCAATCCAAGTAAATGCTGTAAATGCTTACAATTTTTCAATGGATTTTAATAGGGTTTCGCTATTAGCAAAAAATTCATCACTTTTGTATTTACAAAAATAAACTAAATTTTGAGAAATGTATAGAACACATAATTGTGGTCAGTTAAGAATAGAGAATGTTAATAATGGGGTTGTTTTAAGTGGTTGGGTACAGCGAATACGAGATAAAGGTTCAATTATCTGGATAGATTTACGAGACAGATATGGAATTACACAATTGGTTTTTGATGAATCGATATGTGATACCGAACTTATGAAGCAAGTAAAAAAGCTGGGAAGGGAATTTGTAATTAAAGTAAGTGGTAAAGTAATTGAACGCGAATCTAAGAACCCTAAAATGCCAACAGGCAATATTGAAATAAGGGTTGAAAAGCTTGAAACTCTTAACAAGTCGGATGTGCCACCGTTTACAATTGAAGATGAAACTGATGGGGGCGATGAAATAAGAATGAAATACAGATATTTGGATTTACGACGCAATACCGTAAAAAACACTTTGCGATTACGCCATAAAATAGCTCAGAAAATAAGAAATTTTTTAGACACCAAAGATTTTATAGAAATTGAAACTCCTTATTTAATAAAATCAACACCTGAAGGTGCTCGCGATTTTGTTGTTCCATCCCGTATGAATAAAGGTCAATTTTATGCGCTTCCACAATCTCCACAAACTTTTAAACAATTGCTTATGGTTGCGGGGTTTGATAAATATTTTCAGATTGTAAAATGTTTTAGAGATGAGGATTTTAGAGCAGATCGTCAACCGGAATTTACACAAATTGATTGCGAAATGACATTTGTTGAACAAGATGATATTTTAAACACATTTGAAGAACTTGTAAAACATTTATTTAAAGAGATTAAAAACATTGATATTTCTGATAAATTCCCACACATTACTTACAATGATGCTATAAATATTTATGGCTCGGATAAACCCGATATTCGTTTTGAAATGAAAATTGTTGACTTAACCGTAGAAGCTAAAGGAAAGGGATTTATGGTTTTTGATAATTCAGAATATGTTGGAGGTATTGTAGCAAAAAATTGTTCGGAGTATTCAAGAAAACAGCTAGATAATTTAACAAAATTTGTTCAAAAACCGCAAATTGGGTCAAAAGGATTAGTTTATGTAAAATGTAATAATGATGGAAGCTTTAAATCGTCGGTTGATAAATTTTTCACAAAGGAAGAATTTAGTAATTGGATGAAAATAATGAATGCAGAAAAAGATGATTTATTGTTAATACTTGCAGGGAAGAAAATACATACATTAAATGCTTTAAGCGAATTACGTCTTGAAATAGGCGAACGCTTGGGATTGCGTGATAAAAATAAATTTGCTCCATTATGGATTGTAGATTTTCCTCTTTTTGAGTGGGATGAAGAATCAAAACGACACCATGCAATGCATCATCCTTTTACTTCTCCGAAAAAAGAAGATATGGAATTGTTTAATAAAACTGCTGATAATGTAAAAGCAAATGCTTACGATCTTGTAATAAATGGCGTTGAATTAGGAGGAGGCTCTATTCGTATTCATGACAATAAAATTCAACAAAAAATGTTTGAATATCTTGGGTTTTCAAAACAAGAAGCAGAAAATCAGTTTGGGTTTTTATTAAATGCTTTTAAATACGGTGCTCCACCACATGGTGGTATTGCTTTTGGTTTTGACAGACTTGTAGCGTTATTTGCTGGTTATGAATCCATAAGAGATGTGATGGCATTTCCTAAAAATAATACGGGACGTGATATTATGATAGATTCTCCATCATATATCTCAAATGAACAATTAAAAGACCTGAATTTGAAAATTGATAAATCAGAATAAATTTTAAATTAATGGACAAAGATTATCCAAAAAATAAAGAACCCGATTTTTTTCAGAACGAAAATATAATAACTTCTGAAATACAAAATTTAATATTTGAAAATGCCAATGTTTTAATTACAATCATTCAGAATGGAAAGATAAGATATGCAAATAAGTTAACAATAAATAAATTTGGGTATTCAGAAGAAGAATTACAAAAAAATGATTTTATTAATTTTATTCATCCTGAAGATAAAAGTTTAGTATATAATAATTATGTTAATCGCTTAAAAGGAATTGAAACCGATTCATACGACTTTAGAATACAGAGAAAAGACAAAACTTTTTTATGGGTTCGGATCAGATCAGAACGTATTAAACTAAAAAATGGATATGGTGCTTTGTCTTTTTTTTCTGACATAAATAAAGAAAAGCAAGCCGAACAAGACAAGATGGAGTATGCTAAAAATATGGCTTTTCTTTCGGAGTCTGCATTAACATTATTAAATCTAAAAAAAGAGAAAGAAATATATACTTATTTAATAAAGTACCTGACTAAACTTATTGATGCAAAACTATATGTAGTATCTTTTATTGATATTAATGCCAGAAGTATTGTTCCACACATAATTGATGGTAATGATGACTTAAGGAATATGATTTCTGAATTTTTAAAAAAAGATTTTGATAAAATTAATTTAGAAATTAGTGACTTTGCAATAGATGAATTATCCAATGGCTATTTAACACAAGTTCCCGGAGGATTTTTTGAGTTTGCGTTTGGAGCAATTCCTAAAGAAATTTGTAATAAAATTGAGGAAAAATACAATTTAGGCAATATTTTTTCAATAGGCTTAAATCGTAATGATAATTTGTTTGGATGTATTTCTTTTGTGCTTGAAAAAAATCAGACTATTAAAAATAAAGAGATTATTGAAACATTTATAATGCAAGCAGCTATTTCTCTGTACCACATGCGCATAGAAAAAGAGTTAATTGTCGCAAAAGAAAAAGCAGAAACATCCGATAATTTAAAATCTGCATTTATTGCAAATGTTTCTCATGAAATAAGAACGCCCCTTCATGCGATTAGTGGATTTTCAAAAATTTTAAATACTAAAAATATTAGTGAAGAAAAAAAATATCAGTTTTTACAATATATTCAAACAAATTGTGATATTCTACAAAATCTAATAAACGATATTATTAGTATTTCTCAACTTGAAGCGCAACAAATGTCAATATTTAAACAAGAATGTGTTATAAATGATATATTAAATGATGTTTATTATACATTTAACGAAGAATTAAATAGAAAACATGATAAAAATGTAGAGCTTAAGTTAGATATACAAGATGAAATCAGAAAACTCATTATTTTTTCTGATTCATTAAGAATAAGACAGGTGTTAAATAATCTTTTATCAAATGCAATAAAGTTTACATCAGAAGGGTATATTAAATTTGGTTGTAGAATTGAAGATAACAATAAATTGTTATTTTATATTAAGGATACAGGAATTGGAATACCCGAAGATAAAAAGGAGTTAATTTTTAATCGTTTCCAGCGTATTAATAATTCAAAAAAAGAATTTTATTCGGGTACCGGCTTGGGATTAAGTATTTCGAAAAGTCTTGTTGAGCTTTTGGGTGGTAAAATATGGTTTGAATCTGAAGAAGGTAAGGGTTCTACATTCTATTTTTATATCCCTATAGAAAAAAGGGGATACTATAAAGGAGGAAGTATTGATAAGCATCGAGAGAATGCGTCATTTGATTGGACGGGAAAGACGATATTAATAGCAGAAGACGAGGATTTTAATTATTTAGTATTAAAAGAGGTTATTGGCGACACAAATGCAGAACTTATTAGAGCAAAAAATGGTAAAGAAGTCGTTGATATTTGTATGTCAGAACAAAAAATTGATTTGATATTATTAGATATTCAAATGCCGGTAATGAATGGATATGAAGCATGTTCCAAAGTAATAGAAAAATTTCCTGATATGACCATAATTGCACAAACGGCTTATGCCATGGAAGATGAAAAGCAAAAATTATTACACGCAGGTTGTTTAGATTTTATTACTAAACCTATTGATATTGATAAAATGATGTTAAAATTAAATAAGTATTTATTTGAAAAACTATAATTTATTAAGAATTTTTTGCCTGATATGCCATAGCATAAAGTTTCATTTGTTTTAACATTGAAAGCAAACCATTTGCTCTGGTTGGAGAAAGATGTTGGTCTAATCCAATTTCTTTTACAAAATATAAATCAGCATTAATAATGTTGGCTGGTTTATGTCCGGATAATACTCTAACAAGTAAAGCCGCTATTCCTTTAGTTAAAATGGCATTACTATCTGTTGTGAAATTTACAATTCCATCAACATATTCTGCATGTAACCAAACATCAGATTGACAGCCACGGATAATATACTCTTCTGTTTTATATTTATCATCAATTAGTTGGATGTTATTTCCCAGCTCAATTAGATAACTGTATTTATCCATCCAGTCATCAAAAACCGAAAATTCTTCAATTATTTCTTTTTGCTTTTCGTCTATCGTCATTTCAATTAAACATTTGTTTAACCTTTAAAATACTGTCATACAAATAATCAATTTCTTCTTTTGTATTGTAAAAAGTCATAGAAGCTCTTATTGTACCATCTATTCTATAGTAGTCCATTATTGGTTGAGTACAATGATTCCCTGTTCGTACAGCTATATCCATTTTATCAAGCATCATTCCTGCATCAAAATGATGAATGCCATCAAGCACAAATGATATTATGCAAGATTTTTCTTTTGCATAGCCAATTATTGATAAACCTTCAATAGTGCTTAATTTTGTTGTAGCATAATCTAAAAGTTCTTTTTCGTAATTAAAAATATTTTCAAGTTCAATAGATTCAATATATTTTATTGCAGATGCCAAACCTATTGCTCCAATGTAATTTGTTGTGCCTGCTTCAAATTTGAATGGTAGGTCATTGTAAACAGTTTTTGCAAATGTTACACTTTTTATCATATCTCCCCCTCCCTGATATGGAGGAATTTCTTCAAGCCATTTTTCTTTTCCGTATAAAACACCAATCCCTGTTGGTCCATAAACTTTATGCCCAGAAAATGCATAAAAATCAACATCAAGATCTTGTACATCAACTCCTGTGTGTTGAATACCTTGAGCTCCGTCAATAAGTACCGGCACATTGTGATTGTGAGATATTTCAATTATTTTTTTAATGGGATTTATTGTTCCCATAGTATTTGAAACATGATTAACGGCTACAAGTTTAGTTTTTTCATTTAATAATTTTTCCAATTCATCAAGAGCCAATTCTCCATTACTGAAAAATGGAATAACTTTAAGTTTTGCTTTTTTTCTCTCACATAGCAATTGCCATGGTACAATATTAGAATGATGTTCCATTGCAGAAATAATAATTTCATCATTCTCATTTATAAACTTTTCTCCATAACTAAATGCAACAAGATTAATAGCGCTGGTTGTTCCATGAGTAAAAATTACCTCATGTTCGTGTTTTGCGTTAATAAAATTTTTAACCGATTCTCTTGCATTTTCATAGGCAAGAGTAGTCTTTTCACTTAAAAAATGGACGCCTCTATGAATATTACTGTTGTATTTTGTGTAATACTCATTAATTGTGTCAATTACCTGTTTTGGTTTTTGAGTAGTTGCTGCATTATCAAGATACACCAAAGATTTATTATAAATTCTTTGCTGTAAAATGGGAAAATCTTTTCTGATTTGTTCAACTTTAAATTCCAAGATTTTAGGGTTTAAATTAATAACTAATCTGTTTGATAACAATTTATTGTGCAGTTTGCACATCTTGTTAATTCGCCTCGCAAGCGTTTTTCTATTAAATCTTTTATTCTTTCTTGCAAAGGTAATACTCTTATTTTATTTACCACTTCTGCAGCAAAAGCAAACATTAATAACATTTTTGCTTCTTTTTTACTAATACCCCTTGCTCGCATATAGAACATAGCTTCTTCATCTAGTTGTCCAACAGTTGCACCATGGCTGCATTTTACATCATCGGCATAAATTTCCAATTGTGGCTTAGTATTCATTTTAGCATCATTACTAGCTAATATATTATTGTTTGCCTGAAATGCTTTTGTGTTTTGAGCATCTTGCCTAACTAATATTTTTCCCGAAAATACACCTGTTGCTTTATCGTCAAGCATTCCCTTATATAGTTCATTACTTGTGCAATTTGGTTTTGCATGGTCGATAAAAGAATAATTGTCAATATGTTGTTCTTTATCTGCCAAATAAATTCCGTAAGTTTGATTTTCACAATGCTCGCCATTCATTAGCACATTAACATTATTTATTATATTTCCTCCATGTAACGAAATGATGTTTGTTAGAGCATTACTTTTTTCTTTCTGTAACAAATAAATTGAATTTACTTTTTGAGCAAGATTATGTTCGTCTTGCATATTATAATAATCGAAAACAGCATTTTTTTCAACAAATATTTCTGTTACATTGTTTGTTAAATACTTTTGTTCTGACAAAGTATGGTCGCAAATAATTATTTTGGCTTGTGAATTTTCTTTTGTAATTATTAAGTTGCGTTGCTGTATCATTCTATCTTCAGTTGTATATAAAATATTCACAATCTGAATAGCTTTTTCAAGAATAACATTTTCGGGAATATACATAAATAATCCATCCTGAGCAAAGGCAGTATTTAATGCAACAATACCATTATTTTTAGTTTTTGCATTATGTGTGTAATATTTTTTTACAATATCAGGATATTTTTTGCAAGCTTCAGCAAATCCGCAAATAATTACATTTTTAGGAAATTTTTCAAGGGGCTTATTGTTTTCATAATATGTTCCGTTAATCAGCAATACCAGATGTGTGTCCAAATCAGGGACATTACATTGAAAAACCTCATTAATATCTAATTCATATTTTTCCTGTTTAAATAATTTTTTATAATTATTATTAAAGATTTTTCGGAAATCGGTATATCTATAATCATCATTGTTTTTATCGGGAATTCCAAGTTTTTCAAAATCGGCAATAGCTTTTTGCCTTATTTTACGAATAAAATCAGGAGCACCATTGTTTATCTCTTCAAGATTATCATTGAAAAGATAAATAAATTCGTCTTCAAGTTTTGATATTAATTTCAAATTCATATTGATTTATTATTCGCCTAATTCTTTTTTAATCCATTCGTAGCCTTTTTCTTCAAGTTCTAATGCCAATTCTTTACCTGCTGATTTTACAATTTTTCCATTGTAAAGAACATGAACAAAATCAGGTACAATAAAATCGAGTAATCGTTGATAATGGGTAATTACAATACTTGCATTATCTTTTGTTTTTAGCTTATTAACTCCATTTGCTACAACTTTTAAAGCATCAATATCCAAACCAGAATCTGTTTCGTCAAGAATTGCAAGTTTTGGCTCAAGCATCGCCATTTGAAATATTTCATTACGCTTTTTTTCGCCACCCGAAAAGCCTTCATTTACAGAACGATTTGTTAAGGCAGAATTTAATTCTACCAATTCTTTTTTCTCTCTCATCAATTTTAAAAAATCAGCAGCCGAAAGAGGTTTTAATCCTTTATATTTTCGCTGCTCATTAACAGCTGTTTTCATAAAATTAATCATGCTTACTCCGGGTATTTCAACAGGATATTGAAATCCGAGAAATATTCCTTTTTTAGCTCTTTCTTCAGGATTTAACTCAAACAGATCTTCTCCAGAATAAATTATTTTCCCTTCAGTAACATTAAATATTTCTTTACCCGCTAAAACTGAAGCCAAAGTACTTTTTCCAGAACCATTGGGTCCCATAATGGCGTGAACTTCTCCGGGTTTTATTTCAATATTAACACCTTTTAATATTTTTTTCCCGTTTATTGAAACATGTAAATTTTTTATACTTAGCATTTTTAAATTGTTTGTTGTTTCTCGTTTATCGTTTGTCGTTAACCAACACTGCCTTCCAGACTTATTTGTAATAATTTTTGTGCTTCTACTGCAAATTCCATGGGCAATTTATTTAGAATTTCTTTTGCATATCCGTTTACTATCATACCAATTGCATCTTCGGTTGAAATACCACGCTGATTACAGTAAAATATCTGATCTTCTCCAATTTTTGAAGTTGTTGCTTCGTGCTCAACAATAGCAGAATTATTAGTGGCCTCTATATATGGAAACGTATGTGCACCACATCTGTCCCCAAGTAAAAGAGAGTCGCATTGAGAAAAATTTCTGGCGTTTTCTGCTTTCCTCAAAATTCTTACAAGACCTCTGTAGCTATTTTGACTTTTACCTGCCGAAATCCCTTTTGATATAATTGTGCTTTTGGTATTTTTCCCAATATGTATCATTTTTGTTCCTGTATCTGCCTGTTGATAATTATTGGTAACAGCAACAGAATAAAATTCACCAATGGAATTATTTCCTCGCAAAATACAACTGGGATATTTCCACGTAATTGCAGAGCCTGTTTCAACTTGTGTCCATGATATTTTAGAATTATCTCCTTTGCAAATACAGCGTTTGGTAACAAAATTATAAATACCTCCTTTACCTTCTTTATTTCCCGGATACCAATTTTGAACGGTAGAATATTTTACTTCGGCGTTTTCCATAACCACAATCTCAACAATTGCTGCATGTAGTTGATTTTCGTCACGCATTGGTGCAGTGCAACCTTCAAGGTAACTAACATAGCTGTCGTCGTCGGCAATAATAAGTGTACGCTCAAATTGACCGGTGTTAGCGGCATTTATTCTAAAATATGTTGAAAGCTCCATGGGACAACGAACGCCCTTGGGGATATATACAAAAGAACCATCGCTAAATACCGCAGAGTTTAATGCTGCAAAATAATTATCTCCATGAGGAACAACCGAACCAAGATATTTTTTTATAAGGTCGGGGTGTTGAATAACTGCTTCACTAAACGGGCAAAAAATAATGCCTTTTTCAGCTAAAGTTTCTTTAAAAGTAGTTTTAACAGACACACTATCCATAACAGCATCAACAGCAACTCCCGATAATATTTTTTGTTCATTAAGAGGAATTCCAAGTCTGTTGAATGTGTCTCGTAGTTCAGGGTCAACTTCATCTATGTTTTCTAATTTCTTTTTTGGTTTTGGAGCAGCATAATAAATAATATCTTGTAGATCAATTTCCGGAATATTCAAGTGTGCCCAGTTTGGCATTTTCATGGTTTTCCATTTTGCAAATGCTTTCAATCGAAATTCCAACATAAAGTCGGGTTCATTTTTCTTTGCCGAGATCAATTTTACCGTTTCTTCACTTAATCCCCTTGGAATTGTATCGTTCTCAATATCAGTTACAAACCCATACTTATAATCGCTCTGTGTTACTTCTTTTATTATTTTATCCTGTTCTTTTGCCATGAACTGCAAATGTAATATAAAGGATAAATATAAACAAGTAATTACATATTGCCGACAAGTTTCCAGTATTGTTTTTTGGAGATAGAAATGTGAGAAAAGAAATTATAAAATTCAAGTATTTTTCAAGTTAAAAGACTTTTTTTACTTTTGACCTTTAAAATAAGCACATAAAAAATGAGTGAAGACGAAAAAAAAATTGTTGAGATATCTGAACTGGGAGAGTTCGGATTAATTGAACATTTAACAAAGAGTATTAAAATTAAGCATAGTTCAACGGTAAATGGAGTGGGCGATGATGCTGCGGTATTAAATCATAAAGGAAAACATACGCTGGTTACAACTGATATTTTAATTGAGGGAATTCATTTCGACCTTGTATATACACCATTAAAACATCTTGGGTATAAGGCTGCTATAGTTAATTTTTCTGACATCTATGCAATGAATGCAATCCCAAAACAAATTACTGTTTCAATAGCTGTTTCAAGTAAAATATCGCTACAAGCAATAGAGCAAATTTATCAGGGCATTTATCTTGCCTGCGATAAATATGATGTTGACCTAATTGGCGGTGATACTTCATCATCAGTTACCGGAATGGTAATAAATATTACTGCTATCGGAGAAGCAAACAAAAAGGATATTGTGTACAGAAACGGAGCAAAAATAAATGATATTATTTGTGTGTCGGGCAATCTTGGTGCTGCTTATATGGGACTACAATTGCTTGAACGAGAAAAAGCTGTTTTTAATACAAATTCAAAAATGCAGCCGGAATTTGGTGGTAATGAATATATTCTTGAAAAATTGCTAAAACCCGAAGCAAGAAAAGATATTATTGAATTGTTTCTGGAAAAAGAAATTAAGCCAACATCAATGATAGATGTTTCTGATGGTTTATCGTCAGAACTATTTCATATCTGTACACAATCGGAAACAGGGTGTAGTATTTATGAGGATAAATTGCCCATAAATATAAATACGGAGAAAATGGCAAAGGAGTTTAATATTGACCCAACAATTTGTGCTTTGAACGGAGGTGAAGATTACGAACTCTTATTTACAATCTCGGTAAAAGATTACGATAAAATTAAGAATATTGAACTGATTACTGTAATTGGACATATCACCAATAAAAAAGATGGTCTAAACTTAATAGTTAGAAACGGGACCTCTGTAGAGTTACAAGCACAAGGTTGGAATACTTTGAAAAATGAGGAGTGAAAAAATTAGTATCTTAGCAATTTGTTATACCAAACTTATTATTATGAAAAATTTGATTTTAGTTTTTACAATTTTTTTAATCTCTATAACTGTAACAGCACAAAACGATACAATTAACGACCCACAAAACATGTTGGTTAATATTGATCAGGAAGCGCATTATCCGGGTGGTGATATGGAAATGTTTCAGCTAATGTATATGAATATAAAGTGGCCCAACATAAAAATAGGAGTTATTGACGATTATGTAACAGTAAGTTTTAATGTGTTAACAGATAGTACTGTTACGGATGTTGAAGTAATGAAAAGTATAGACCCGCAAATTGATAAAGCAATAACAGATTTTCTTAAAACATTAAAATTTGCTCCTTCTATCCAATTAGGAACTCCTGTAAAAATGAATTTAATGATGAATATTCCTGTAAGGCGTAGGTTTGAGTAGGTTAAAAGTTAGATAACTGCTTTCTATTGTTTAGCTCTTTTATTGGTAATGTCTCTGATAAAAAGTCCAATGCTTAATATTACACACACAAGAAATACAACTATTACCACAGAATCAATAATGTTTGGGTTAATATCAACGCCTGTAGTTTCTTTAATTAGAAATTGTATATAAGAATTTGACATTATTGGTTTACCCAGTTTAAGACGGATTTGCCAATGCCAGTCGGTGCAAACACAATAGCCCATTCCATACCAAATACCAAGCACAAACCACGAAATTGCAGTAATTGCAATTGTGATTAGATGAATTTTACGTGTTTTTCGCCATATCCATCCAATAATATTAAAAATGGTAAACAGCGAATGGAAAATAATTAAGAAATAATCAAGAAAAACTAAAAAATTATGATTCATTCATCAAATATTAATACTTTGTACTCTTGGTACATGGTTATAGTCATAAAACCTATCCTAGAGTACTTGGTAGTTATGTTTTGCCCACAGTTCCTCCCCTTGGGGAGGTTAGGAGGGGCTTTTATTTAATTATTTTCAGACAGTTGACAATGCTTTCTTTCCAATGTGGTATTTCAACACCAAAAGTGCTTTTTATTTTATTTTTGTCTAAAACGCTGTAATTTGGTCTTGCTGCAGCAGTGGGGTAATCCTTAGTTTCGATAGGCAATGCCTTACATTGTATTCCGGATATGCTGAATATTTCCTTTGCAAAATCGTACCAACTGCAAATTCCTTCGTTTGAATAATTATAAATGCCGTTTACAAATTTGCATTGTTTGGTTTCTGTTTTATTAATGATAGTTAAAATAGCATTCGCCAAGTCGTAAGCATAACTAGGGGTCCCAATTTGGTCGAATATTATTTTCAGCTCATTTTTTTCTTTGCCAAGTCGCAACATTGTTTTTACAAAGTTATTACCAAATGAAGAATAAAGCCATGATGTACGAATAATTAAATATTCAATATTTGAATTTATAATTGCCTCTTCGCCTTTTAGCTTTGAACTTCCATAAACCGATGCAGGATTTGTTTTGTGATCTTCCTTATATGGTTCGTGTGCTTTGCCATTAAACACATAATCGGTAGAAATATGTATTAATCTTACATTGTACTTTTTTGAAATATTTACCAGATTACTAACTGCAATATTGTTTAATAAATTTGCTTTGTCGGGTTCGTCTTCGGCTTTGTCAACATTTGTATATGCAGCACAGTTTATAATATAATCTATGTAATGATCATGAAAAAAATTATCGAGAGCACCTATATTTGTAATATCCAGATTATCAACATCGGTAAAAATAAAATTATAATTATAAAGACCTGATATCTCTTTTATTTCGTTGCCTAATTGTCCGTTTGCTCCGGTAATCAGTATTGTTTTCATTTTAAAAATTCATTTCCGCATTATCAAAAGCAGGAAATATTTTATCTTTTTCCGATATTATTGCTTTTGTGTTATCTATTTTCCAGTCTATATTTAAAAAATCGTCGTTAAATATAATGCCTCTTTCTGATTCTCTATTATAAAGATTATCGCATTTATAGAACATCACTGCACTTTCTGAAAGCACACTAAATCCATGTGCAAAACCACGAGGGATAAGTAATTGTTTGTTGTTTTTGCTACTTAACTTAATTCCGTACCACTTCCCAAATGTTGGTGAATTTTTTCTAATATCAACAGCTACATCAAAAATGGTTCCCTGTAAAACTCTAATAAGTTTGGTTTGGGAATATGGAGCAAGTTGATAATGTAGTCCTCTTATAACTCCAAACGAAGACTTTGATTGGTTGTCCTGTATAAATGTATAATTAAGCCTGTGTTGATTAAAGTTTTCAATATTGTAGCTTTCAAAGAAATATCCTCTTTCATCTTCAAAAACTTTTGGTTCTATTATAACTAAATCATTGATACCTGTTTCAATTATTTTCATGCATTTAAATTTTTAATCATCAAAAATAATTATTTTATCATTGGCCACTTTAATCAAATATTGTCCGTATTCATTATTTTTCATTGGTTCTGCAAGTTTAAGCAATTGAGCCTTATCAATAAAACCACGTTTAAAGGCAATTTCTTCAATACAAGAGGCTTTTAAGCCTTGTCTTTTTTCAAGTGTTGCAATAAAATTAGATGCATCAAGCAAACTTTCGTGTGTACCGGTGTCTAACCATGCTATGCCTCTACCCATAAGTTTTACTTTTAATCGATTTTCTTCAAGATATAACCTGTTTAAATCTGTTATTTCAAGTTCTCCCCGAGTCGAAGGTTTCAATGCTTTGGCTTTTTCAACAACATCGTTACTGTAAAAATAAAGTCCGGTAACAGCATAATTTGATTTTGGATTTTTGGGCTTTTCTTCAAGACTTATAGCTTTCCCTTTTTTGTCAAACTCAACAACTCCATATCTTTCGGGGTCATTAACGTAGTATCCGAATACAACAGCTCCGTCATCAAGTTTTGCAACATCAAGCATAGTTTTTCCAAATCCATGTCCGTAAAAAATATTATCGCCAAGTACAAGGCAAACATTATCATTCCCAACAAACTTTTCACCAATTATAAATGCTTGTGCCAGTCCATCGGGTGATGGTTGAGCTTCGTAAACAATTTTCAATCCCAGTTGATTTCCGTTACCAAAAAGGTCTTTGTAAAGTCCAATATCTTTTGGGGTAGAAATTATAAGTATCTCCTTTATTCCTGCAAGCATCAAAACAGACAAAGGGTAATATATCATTGGTTTATCGTATATTGGAATTATTTGTTTTGATATACTTCTTGTAACAGGATATAACCTTGTTCCTGCTCCTCCTGCAAGTATTATTCCTTTCATATGTTTATATTTTTAATGGTCATTAAATTGTCATTTACTTTGTGTCATTCATTGTCATTATTTTCCTTTGCCTTCTTCTTAGCCTTTTTCTTTTTACGTACTTATATTTTTAAAAGCTCCCTAAAGTATTCTATTGTTTTTTCCAAACCATTGTTTAATGAAATTTGTGGTTCCCAGCCATTAAGTTCTTTTTTTGCAAGTTCTATATTTGGTTGTCTTTGTGTTGGGTCATCTTCCGGTAATGGCAAATATGTAATTTTTGATTTAGAACCGGTAATTTTTATAATTTTTTCTGCAAGTTCAAGCATGTTAAATTCTCCGGGATTACCAATATTAACAGGTCCTATAAATTCATCTTTAGTATTCATTAGTCTTATTAAACCTTCAATAAGATCGTCAACATACTGAAAGCTCCTTGTTTGTGTCCCGTTGCCAAAAATTGTTATATCTTTTCCTTTTAGTGCCTGAACAATAAAATTTGAAACAACTCTGCCATCATCGGGATGCATTCGTGGTCCGTAAGTATTAAATATCCTTGCAATTTTTATTTTTACTTTATTTTGATGATGATAGTTCATAAAAAGAGATTCGGCACATCGCTTACCTTCATCATAGCATGAACGTACTCCTATTGGATTTACATTTCCCCAATAATTTTCTGTTTGTGGATGTATTTCGGGGTCTCCATAAACCTCGCTGGTTGATGCTTGTAATATTTTTGCATTAATACGTTTTGCCAATCCAAGCATATTTATAGAACCCATTACCGATGTCTTAATTGTTTTTATTGCATTATACTGGTAATGTATTGGTGATGCCGGACATGCAAGATTATAAATTTCATCAACCTCAATAAAATATGACATTGTAATATCGTGCCTTATTAGTTCAAAATAAGGATTGTCAATTAGATGAACAATATTACTTTTTGATCCTGTGAAAAAATTATCAAGGCATATTACTTCGTTTCCATCTTTAAGTAATCGTTCACAAAGATGTGAGCCCAAAAAACCTGCTCCTCCTGTTACTAATATTTTTTTCATCGTATATGTTTTATTCGCTTTTAGATTTCTATCTTCCAATACAATAATATGTCCAACCCCAGTCTTTCATTTCTTTTGGCTCGTATATATTTCTGCCATCAAAAACAAGTTTCTTATTTAGCTTTTCCTCCATAAGTTTAAATTTGGGGACTCTAAATTCCGACCATTCTGTCATAATTAATAAAGCATCTGCATTTTCTAAAGCTTCGTACTGGTCTTTTGCATAATTAATTTTATTTCCAAGTCTGCGTTTTGCTTCATTCATGGCAACGGGATCGTAAGCTATTATTTCTGCACCTTCCTGTAATAGTTTTTCAATTACAATAAGAGATGGCGCATCTCTCATATCGTCGGTATTGGGCTTAAAAGACAAGCCCCATAAAGCAATTTTTTTCCCTTCAATATCTCCTTTATAATGCTTATATATTTTTTTAAACATTACAGATTTTTGTCTGGCGTTTACATCTTCTACCGCCTTAAGTATTTCAAGAGAATGACCATGTTCATCGGCAGTTCTGATTAATGCCTGAACATCTTTTGGAAAACAAGAACCACCATAACCGGTACCCGGATAAATAAATTTAGGGCCTATTCTTGCATCACTACCAATACCTTTTCTTACCATATTTACGTCAGCACCAACTAATTCGCAGAAATTAGCAATATCATTCATAAAACTGATTTTTGTTGCGAGCATAGAGTTTGCAGCATACTTTGTTAATTCAGCAGAAATTATATCCATAAAAAGTATTGGATGCTGATTTAAAAGAAACGGTTTATATAATCTTCGTATTATATTTTCTGCCTTTTCTGTTTCAACCCCCACAATTATTCTATCAGGTTTTAAAAAGTCATCTATTGCATCGCCTTCTTTTAAAAATTCAGGATTTGAGGCTACATCAAATTCAATATTAGCATTTCTTTTATCAAGTTCTTCCTGTACAACAGCCTTTACTTTTTTAGCAGTACCAACCGGAACAGTGCTTTTTGTAACTACAACAATATAGTCTGTAATATATTGACCAATTTCTTTTGCAACAGATATAACATATTTAAGATCTGCGCTTCCATCTTCATCCGGTGGAGTTCCCACAGCAATAAAAACTGCTTCACAGTTGTAAATGCTTTCTTTCAAGCTTGTTGAAAAAAATAATCTTTCTTTTTCAACATTCCTTTTAACCATATTTTCTAATCCCGGCTCATAAATAGGGATTATACCCTTATTAAGATTCTCAATTTTTTCATTGTCAATATCAATACAATATACAGTAATGCCTGTTTCTGCAAAGCATGTTCCACTAACTAAACCAACATAACCTGTTCCAATAACTGCAATTTTCATATATTAATGTCTTATAATTTTCGTTAAAATTACTAATGTTTTATTGATTGTAAAAAAGATTTTTATTTAGAGTTAAGATTAACAAATATTTTAACTGTTTCAACGGCTTCTTTAACGTCATGAACTCTTAATATATTAGCACCATTCATTAATGCCATAGTATTTACAACCGTTGTTCCGTTAAGTGAATTTTCAGGATTGCAATCCAGCACCCTGTTTATCATTGACTTTCTTGACATTCCTGTTAATAAAGGTAATTCAAATAATTTGAGGGTTTGAAGTTTTCTTAGCATTTCATAATTATGTGAAACAGTTTTGCCAAATCCAAATCCCGGATCAATAATAACGTCATTAATTCCAAATTGTTTTAATTGTGCAATTTTATCGGTGAAAAATGTAATGAGGGCATTAATAATATCATCATATCTTGGATTATTTTGCATAGTCTCGGGTGTTCCCTGCATATGCATAATAATATAAGGGATATTCAATTTTGCTATTGTGGCAAACATTTTATTATCTAAATTTCCTGCAGAAATATCATTTATCATACAAACACCAAATTCATTAACTGCTTTTTTTGCAATCCCCGAATGATAAGTATCAACAGAAACCAAGGTTTCAGAATGGTATTTATTAAGAATTTCTAAGGCGGGGATCAATTTTTTTAGTTCTTCACTTTCATCTGAAATCTTGGCGTTGGGTTTACTTGAAATAGCTCCTACATCAATAATATCAACATCTTCATTAATCATTTTTTCAATTTGATTTTTTATTTCATCTTTTTTAGTATATTTTCCTCCGTCAAAAAATGAATTGGGTGTAACATTTAAAATCCCCATTACCTTGGGTATTGATAAATCTAAAATTTTACCCTTACAATTAAGTGTTATTTTCTTTTTTAAAAATGTATCTTTATTGCTCATTTTAAAATGAAATTTATTTCAAAGATATTAAAACAATGTTAAAAAACTCTAATCAAAAATTTATTGTTTTAGAAGGATTGGATGGAGCGGGGAAATCCACACAGATAAGCTTGTTGCAGGAATATTTAAAAATTAAAGATATAAAATATAAATATTTGCATTTCCCGAGAACAGATTCTCCATATTTTGGTGAACTTATTGCCCGATTTTTACGCGGTGAATTTGGTAAAAATAACGAAGTTGACCCGTACATTGTAGCATTGCTTTATGCAGGAGACCGCCAGCATGCCAAAAACATGGTGCAAAAATATTTAGACGACAACAATTTTGTGATCATTGACAGATATGTATATTCAAATATTGGTTTTCAGTGTGCAAAAATTGAAGATGCAGATGAAAAAGAAAAACTAAAAAATTGGATATTATCGTTAGAGTATGAGCATTTTAAAATTCCAAAACCTGACATTTCTTTATTCTTAGATGTTCCTTTGAGTTTTACAAAAAAAAAGCTGGCAGAAAACCGTACAGGAAATGATAGAGATTATTTAAAAGGCAAATCTGATATTCACGAGGAGAGTATTAATTTTCAGTTAAGAGTAAGGGATGTGTATATTGGATTAGCTTCGGAAGATACAAATTTCAATATTATTAATTGTAGTAACAATAATAACGAAATATTAAAACCTAAACAAATATTTAAAAAAATAATTTCACTTTTAGGGCCATCAATACGGTAATAACAAATAATTTTTCATTGTTTTAGATTTTTGATGTTTTTAACACATATAAATTCAGTATTGCCTTTATTTGAATTATTGAATAATAATTTTTTATTTAATCTTCTTTTTAAAGTTCAAAAAATTCGAAAAATTAAGAAGTTTCTTTAGCAGATCAAAATAAAGGGTAATATATAAAATAAGCGACATTATCCATACAAACAATATATTAAACCAATAGGTGTCATAATATTTACCAAAAAAATATTTATTGGGAGATAAAAAGTGTGAACGTATTCCAATTGTCCCCGAATTATCAGCATCTAAAAATATTGGTTCTATATTTTGAAAAAGCTCGTTTTGATATTCAAGTAATTTATTTTTTTCATAAACTTTTTTTACAATTTCAGATATTGCATCATTATGGTATTTGTTTCTTTTAACAGCATATAATTTTGGATTTTTTTCCCTTAAATATTGCGAAATATTTTCTTTCTGAAAATATGCTTCATTAAAAATACCTTTATAATATATTTTTATTTTATGCAAATAATCTTGGGCTTCATAAGCAATATTATCGTTAAACAAATTGGTTGTCAGCTTGTCAATTAACTCAAATTCAGGAATGTTGTTATTTTTAGAATTTTCTTTAATAATTTCATTTTTTATGGTTTTCAAATTATCTTCTAATTTAACAGAATCATACATTTGAGGAAAATTAATAAATTCTATACATTCGTCAAGCTTACTTTCTAATTCAGGAATCAAATATACCTGTTTAAAATTTGCATAGCTTTCTTTTTTTTCAATTTCAAAAAATTCTTTTTCAAATTCATTTCTCTTAAACTGATTAACTATCAAGCCTTCATAAATCCATTTTGAAGCAATAAATTCAGCAACTAAAGGAACTTCTCCAACGCTTCCAATTTTTCTGTTAAGTTTTTCAAAACTAAACATTGCTCCACCCAAGATCATTTGTGGAATAATTAATAGTGGAATTATAATATAAATTGTAACAGCAGAGTTAAATGAAGCCGAGATATTAAGTCCCAGAAGATTAGCAAAAACAGCAGTCGTAAAGAATGCAAGCCAATACTCTAAAAGCATGCCCCTAAGTTCAATTACAAAATTGCCAATTAAAACAAAAAGAATTGCCTGAATAGCAGAAATAAAAATAAGGATGATAATTTTTGAAATTAAATATCCCGACTTGCTTAGGTTTAGAAATTTTTCACGCTTCAATATTCTTCTATCCTTAAATATTTCCTCGGCGCTAAGTATCATTCCAAGAAATAATGCAACAATAATTGTCATAAATATATATTGCGGAATATTTTCATTTTCTCTGAAAATATATTTATCAGAATCCGGGTCTGAAATAAATTTAATAAGAAATGATAAAACAAAGGCAAGTATTGGTGCTTCTGTTAAGTTTAGTATAATGTATTGTTTATTACTTAGTTTTGCTAAAAAATCTCTTAAAAAGAAGATTTTTGTTTGCGTAAACCAATTTGGTTTTTTATACGTTTGTTCTGGTTTTTCTTTTTCATCTTTAATAAAATCAAGCTGTTTTTTTTCAGTATAGTATTTCGCCCAAATTTGAGGTTGAATTTTTCTTATATCAGTATAATTTCCGTAATCATCAATTACTTTGGCTTCTACAATGTTAAAAATAAGTTCGGGATTAATGTTGCCACACAAAGAACATTCTCCTACTCCACTATTTATTTGATAATCGAGTGTTTTAAAATATATTACAGATTCAACCGGATTTCCGTAATATGTCATATAGCCACCCGTATCCATAATGGCAACATTGTCAAACATTTTAAAAATATCAGAAGATGGCTGATGGATAACAACAAAAATAAGTTTACCTTTTGTAACCAACTCTCGCAACAGGTTCATTACGTTTTCGGAATCCTGAGAAGAAAGACCTGATGTTGGTTCATCAACAAACAAAACAGATGGTTCTCTAATTAGTTCAAGAGCAATATTTAACCTTTTTCTTTGACCTCCACTAATTGTCTTATTCAAAGGAGAACCAACTTTTAAATGTGATATTTCTTTTAATCCAAGATTTGATAAGGTTTTGTTTACAATTTCCGTTATTTCTGTTTCTGTTTTGTTTTTAAAACAAAGTTTGGCATTAAAATATAAATTTTTGGAAACAGTTAATTCTTCAATAAGCAAATCGTCCTGAGAAATGTAGCCAATTATTCCCTCTAATTCTTTTTTACTTTTATGAATATCTACGCCGTTTAAAAAAACAGAACCTGCTGTTGGTTTTTCTATGCCCGATAAAACATTTAAAAGTGTTGTTTTTCCAGCACCACTCGCTCCCAAAATTCCAACAAGCCTTCCTTGCTTTTCAGAAAGGCTTAGTGGTCTTAAGCCAATATCCCCCGATTTAAATTTGTATTCAATATTTTTTACATTGAAAGAAATGTTTTTTTGTTTTTCTGTACTTGTAAAACAATCAACAATGTCGCTATAATATATTGGTTTTCCTTTTGGTAATTTGAGTGTACTTCCATTAGAAAAAATATAAATATTATGCGATTTTATTACAAGCCCATTTAAAAACAGGTCTTGTTCTCCTGTATATTTAACAAAATAAAGATCAACACTTGAAATTTTTACAAAAATTATTTTACCATCAAGTTCATTAATTGGTATTATATGGTATTTATTAAACTCTTGTGTGGGAATATCTTCACCGGCAATTGCAATATTTTGTAAATTCAGATTATCACATTTCGTTTGCAATGCAAACATTTCAAGATCGCGATATTCATTCTTTTTAACCCTAAAAACTTTAGCAACCGTATCTATAATAGACATTCTTTGGTCGGTGAATTGTTTATCAGAATAAACTAATTCAAGAAGCCTGATCAATACAATAACTTTTTGTTTTTGATCAAGAGTATTGCCAATTTTATTAGAAATCCCTAATATTTTCACAGAATCGTTAACAGATGTAAGCTTTTTTTCTTTGTGTTTTGATTTTTTTTCAATTCCTGCTTGTTTTGTGAAAAGTGAAAAGTATTTATCAAAATTTTCTTCCCCAATTTGTTTTATTAAAAATAGTCGTACATATTCAATTTCATTATCATTTACACCTCCGTCTTGTTTAACAAGAAGTGCGAACAGTTTCATCAAGGCTTTTAATATCTCTTCACTCATTTATTTAAACATTTATGGTAGAAATATTATTTTTAATACGAAATATGTTCAAAGGGAATTTCAACAATATCTGAATATTCTTCCCCTGCTTCTTCCATGTCTTCGTCGTTTTCAGGATAATACCATTTTATAAGTACGTTATTATTATTTTCATGTATTGTTTCAAGTATCATAAAAACATCAAGCATTAATTTTGAAGAAGCTGTATTAAAATATTTCATTTTGAAAATAAACTCTATTTTTTCATTAGCATTTTCAGCATAATTTTCCAGCCATTGTAATATTGGGTCAAAAAACATTTCAACATCTTCCGGCATTGATCTTCCTGAAATTTCAAATATTCCATTTTCTGCATCTAATATAATACCGGGAGTATCATCAGTACCTGTTAATTGTATCTTTTTCATATTATTGAATATTAATTTTTACACCTAAAATAAAAAATGAATTTATATTATCTTTCATGGGAATAATATTATAGTTTATCGGATTACCTGTTTTTCTGGCAATATCAATAAATCCCAAACCTGCTCCTCCTCTGTCAGACAATTTGCTACCATTTTTTATTTGTTTCTTGTACAATTCTTTAAGCTCTTCTTTATTTAAAGAATTTACTTTTTCTAATATATCCGTTAATTCCTTAGTACTTTCATTACTCGTAAGATTTCCTGTAATAATTGTATAAAATTCATTGCCTCTTGTAACAACAAAAATTCCTCTTCCTTTTTCTTTTTCTCTTATTTCGCCGGAAGGTGAAGCATGTTTTGAAATGTTTTGCAAACTTTCAACCATTACGTGGAATACTCTTCTTTTTACTTTATCAGATTCTTCTTGCTTTTCAAGATTAAATTCTGTTAGTGCAGTAAAAGCTTTTGTTATCTGATGAGTAATTTTTCCTTCGTATATAATATTGATTTCATAGTTTTTCATTTCTTTATAAAGATCATAAATATAGTCAAGAAATCCCTTTACGGTTTTAACATCATGTTTCATTATTATTAATTTTTAAAAGTTTAAAAATATTATATTTTTTGTTTAATATAATCAATTATTTGATTAAGTGAAAATATATTTTCTGTATTTGTTTCTTTCAATGCTTCCTTGGGCATTGTTTTAATTTGGGCATCATTGGGATCTTGAACAATAGCAACACCTCCACGTTCTTGAATTACTCTTAACCCTGCGGCACCATCACTATTTGCACCAGAAAGAATTATACCAATTAGTTTATCATTATATGCGTATGATGCCGTTTCAAATAAAAGGTCAATTGCTGGTCTGGAATGGTTTACAGGTTTTTCTGTAGACAATGAAATTGTATTGTCAATTTCAATTAGCATGTGATAATTTGAGGGAGCCAAATAAACAGTTCCTGTTTTAATCTTGTCTTTGTCAAACGGTTCAACTATTGAACATTTTGTTTTAATAGACAGAGCTTCAACATAACCAGATCTAATGTGTTTTAGTCTGTGTAAACACACAAATATAGGCATGTCAAATTTTTCACGTAATGACGAAAGAATTTTAGTTACGGGTTGAAAACTACCCGCAGATCCTCCTATTACTATTGCCTTATAACTATTCACTATTGTTTTATATATATGTTGTTGTATTTGTCAAAAAATTTAAAATTGGTTTTAAATTCCTCAATTGACTCATTAAGCCCTATAATTAAATATCCATTTTTTAAAATTTTCTCAGTTATCAGGTCCATTGCTTTGCGTTGCATATTTTGATTAAAATAAAGCATTCTATTCCTGAAAATGATTAGGTTTATATTGCTGGGAGAAGTTTCAAAAATACTATGTTCTATAAATTTCACATTGTCTAAAAGAGAAAGGTTCATATACATAGTATTATTAAATAAAGTATAATAATCTGACAATTGATTGTTTCCTAAAAAACGGTTATAATTAGTATTATTTACTTCAATTTTATTTTTTAAATAAATCCCTTGTTTTATTTTATCAATACATAATTTACATGGTGTTGAAGCAATAATTTGTACTCTGTTATAACACCCTAATTCTTGTAATAAAATTGCTAATGAAAAAATATCATCCCCAGAAGATACACAGGGAAACCAAATTTTAGTCGTAGATTCTGTATTAATATTTGGAATAATTTGTTCTTTTAAAATTCTCCAAACTGCAGGATCGCGAAACATTTCGGTTTTTTCAATGTTAATTTCATATAAAAACTTATCAAAAAGACTACTGTTATTTACAACATCCTTTATAAAACTATCTGTATTTTTATAATTTAAAGCTTGCAAGGCATTACTAATTCGTTTTCTTAAAATAACAAAAGCATATTCATTTAAATTTAAATGATAATATTTAAAAATTACATCTGTAATATTTTTAAAATCTTTTATCTCAATCATTTCTTTCATCCAATTTCTAATATAATAAAAATAATATGCTTACAAAAATAGAGATGTATTTTTTTGTAAATATACACAAATTTTATTGAAAAGATACAATGAGGCTCACTTATCTAAAAATTGACCAGTATACATTTTGACATAGAAAACATTTTTTCATTTAAGAAATATGATAAATTGCTTTTAAAGCCCTATCTTTGTGTTTTGTTTTAATTTATTATTAAGTTATGAAAAACATCTTTTATTTTTTAATCATAGTTTTTATTATATCTTCATGCAAAAACAATTCTGTTGACACAGAGGGTGATTTTAGTGTTCCCGATTCGGTTTTAAATAAAAAACCTCTTGATTTTACAGAAGAAGCATTGACAGAAGTAATTGAAAATCTTGCTTCACCAGTAGAAATGGCAAGCATAATAAAAAAAGCTAATGCAGAATTTTCCAGAAAAAATTTATGTAATACTGAATTCGCAGATAATTATAATTCAGGTTTTCAAAAAGCACTAGGTTTAGGTATTTTTGGTGCAGACCTTGGATATATTAATGTATATAATAAAACATCGTTGGTATTGGAATATATTATGATAATAAAATCTTTAGCAGACGATATTAAAGTTGGTCAATTTTTTGATTTTGCTACTTTAAAAAAATTAGCTCTCAATAGTGAAAATATTGATTCTTTAACCTATATCTCTGTGCACAGTTTTAATAATATAGATAAATTTTTAAGAGAAAATGACAGGGGTAATTATAGTGCTTTGATAGTTGCAGGGGCATGGTTGGAAGGAATGTTTCTGTCAACACAAATAATTAAAGATAAGCCAAATAAAGAAATTGCCGAAAAAATTGGCGAACAAAAATTACTTTTAAATGATCTTATGTTAATATTAAAAAACTATGATAATAACAATTTTTTCCATGGTGTTTTAGCTGAGTTTACTAAAATTAAGGACGAACTGGATAAGGTTAAAATAACATACGAAAAAGGAGAACCTACTTCTGTTGAACAAGATGGTATGCTTACTATTGTTCAAAATGAAACAAGCATCATACACATTCGCGACCAACAACTAAAGGATATTGTTGCAATTACAGAAGAAGTAAGGAACAATTTAGTTGAAATAACAGAAAATGAAATACAATAATAATAGTATTTAAATAAACCATTATAAGGCGTCCATACGACAATTAAAAATTAAATTTTATACGTATGAAAAAGTTAATATTTTTAATAATCCCGGTATTAATATTTTTGAATTATAATACAACTGCTCAATGCAATAGTCAATTACATGACAAGTGCTATGTTGAAATTAAAGGAACAACATATTTAAAAGACTTTAAAGTCAGATTACAAACTGCAGAAAAAAACAAAAAATCTCCTATTGCAAAATATTCTATTGCCTTTTCAAAAGGCAATCATTATCGTTTTACTGTTTGTTGTGATGTAAATAAAGATTCTGAAGCAATAATTCAGATATATCAGTCAAATAGACTTATCGGAAGTAATTTTGTTAAAGGCTCTGATAAAATTTATTCTGCATTTGATTTTGTTTGCAATAAAACAGGTATTTATTCAATAATGATCTCATACAGAGATGGAAAAGACGGTTGTTCTGTTACTATGTTATCTTTAGTGCAATGATTAATTATATGTTTTTTGACATTCTATCAATATCTCTTTTAGAATCTTTTTTCTTAATCGTTTCACGTTTATCATATAATTTTTTTCCTCTTGCAAGAGCTATTTCAATTTTGGCATAACCGTTTTCATTAATAAAACAGCGTGTAGGAACTATTGTAAAGCCTTTTTCCGTAATTTTTTTATTTAATTTCAATAATTCTTTTTGGTTCAATAGTAGTTTTCTTTCTCTTTTGGGTTCATGATTATTAATTGTACCGTAAGTGTATTCTGAAATATGCATGCCTTTTAACCAAAGTTCGCCATTTTTAAATATACAAAAAGGGTCAACAAAGCTTAATTTACCCTGTCGTATGGATTTAATTTCGGTACCTTTCAACACTATGCCTGCTATATAAAATTCAGACAACTGATAATTATAATAAGCTTTTTTATTTTTTATATTTATTTTAGTATTCATTTCTCAACAATCAAACCGCAAAAGAAATTGAATTTGTGTGTGTTTTATGTTTATCAATAATGAAAAATGCAGCTAAATTTTATTCATAAAATCATTTATATTGATTATAAAACGAGTATGCGTTCCAAAACCAATTTTTCCTTTTTCGTCTCTTGCAATAATTTTAAAAATCAACTTTTTTTTGTCTATTTCAATAAGTTCTGATTCACAAATAACTTTTTGTCCAACAGGAGTTGCTTTAATATGATTTATATCTACAGCTGTTCCCACAGTATTAAATCCTTTTGGTAAAAATGAAAGTACCGATTCGAGAGCTGTTTTTTCCATTAAAGAAATCATTGCGGGAGTAGCAAAAACCTCAACCATACCAGAGCCATATTTTATAGCAGTATCCACTTGCGATATAATTTTTTCAATTTTATGTTTAATTCCTATTTGAATATTAAATTCCATAACACATTATTCAACTGTAACTGATTTTGCAAGGTTTCTTGGTTGATCAACATTACAATTACGCATTACAGCAATATGGTAAGAAAATAGTTGTAATGGAATTACTGCAAGTAAAGGAGTAAGGGCATTATGTGTTTCAGGAATTTCTATTACATGGTCTGCCATATTTTTTATAACTGTGTCTCCTTCAGTAACCACGGCTAAAACAACACCTTTTCTCGCCTTAACTTCCTGAATATTACTAACAATTTTTTCATAAGAATTATCTTTTGCCGCAATAACAACTACGGGCATACTTTCATCAATAAGAGCAATAGGGCCATGTTTCATTTCTGCTGCAGGATAACCTTCTGCGTGAATATACGATATTTCTTTAAGTTTTAAAGCTCCCTCTAAGGCTACGGGGAAAAAATAACCTCTTCCTAAATAAAGACTATTAGAAGCATTTTTATAAAGTTTAGAAATTTCTTTAATCTTATCATTCAGATTTAAGATTTTTTCAATTTTAGATGGTATTTGACTAAGCTCTTTTACAACATACAGGTATTCATCTTCATTTAAAACGCCTTTTTCTTTTCCAAGAAAAGTTGCCATTAATGTAAGAACTGTTATCTGTGCAGTAAAAGCTTTTGTGGAGGCAACACCTATTTCCGGTCCTGCATGAGTATACACTCCTGCATCTGTTTCGCGAGGAATGCTTGAGCCAACAACATTACATATTCCAAGCACAAGTGCTCCTGCTTTTTTTGCTTGTTTTATTGCTGACAAAGTATCAGCAGTTTCTCCACTCTGACTAATTGCAATAACAATATCATCTTTAAATAATATAGGATTTCTGTATCTGAATTCTGATGCATATTCAACTTCTGTAGGTATTCTTGCAAATTCTTCAAATAAATATTCACCAACAAGTCCCGCATGCCATGATGTACCACATCCAATAATAATAATTCTTTTTGCAACTGTAAGTTTGTCAATAACATTGTGTAATCCACCTAAATGAACTTTTGTATTGTCGGCAGAAATTCTACCCCTGAAAGTATCTTTTATTGATTTTGGTTGTTCAAATATTTCCTTGAGCATAAAGTGCTCATAACCACTTTTTTCAATTTCCCCAATATCTAAATCAAGTTTTTGTACTTTTGGATCAATATCAATATTATCAATGGTTTTTAAAAAAAGTTCTCCTTTATTAATTATAGCAATATCATTGTCGTTTAAATATATAACACTATTAGTATGTTCAATAATTGGTGTTGCATCAGATGCAAAAAAATATTCTCCATCGCCAATTCCAATTACTAATGGGCTTCCTTTTCTTGCCGCAATCAACTGTTCTGGTTCATTTGGACAAACAATAAGTAATCCATAAGCACCAATTACCTTGGTTAATGCTAAACGAACAGCAATTTCTGCAGAAACTTTTCCTTTTATATAAATATATTCTATTAAATTCACCAATACTTCGGTATCTGTTTCGCTATTAAAAATATATCCTCTATCTTGTAATTTCTTTTTTAACCGGGAATAGTTCTCAATAATTCCATTATGAATTAGAACAAATAAACCATTATTTGATGTATGTGGATGGGCATTAATATCATTCGGCTCTCCGTGTGTAGCCCATCGTGTATGCCCAATTCCAATTGTACCAAAAACATCTTTATCTTTTATAAATTCTTCAAGGTCGGCAACTTTTCCTTTGCACTTATGAACACTAATATTTCCGTTTAAAATTGCAATACCGGCTGAATCATATCCTCTATATTCAAGACGTTTTAAACCATTAATTAGTATTGGATATGCTTGTTTTTTACCTATATAGCCAACTATTCCACACATTTTAGATTTTTTGATTTATAGCTTTGTGTAACTTATTAATAATTGCATTTTATTAGAATGAGTACCACCTGTAATCACCACCCTGTTGGCAGTTATTCTTTTATCATAAGAAAATAAATACAAACCATTATCAGAATAATTTCCTGAAAGTAAATATTGAAAATATCGTGTAATATTTATTTTATATGCTTGAATTTCTTCATTATAATATCCATCAAAATATGTGTTATTTTCGTTATAAATTGGGTCGTCGGGCAATAAGCTTACGGTTCCGTTTTCATTAATAGCTCTTAATGTCATGCGCTCAGGTAAATCAAAATCGTTATGACTTGTTTCATTTGTTTCTATATTTATAATTAGCTCTGCTTTATTAATGACAATACTATTTAGGCCTCGCCAATTATTTATAAAAGGAAACTTTATTTTTGCTTTAGTGCCACCCATTCCCTGTACATACAAAACACTATCTGTAACTGTAAAATTATCTATCATTAAGGAATCTAAAACAGAAAGACCTGTATTATAATCATGAGTATAGGCATTTATTCGCTGACAATTACTATTTATTACAAAATCAAATTCATGACTACCAGCTGTATCCTGATAATATAAAACCATTTTAGATTTATCGGAAAGCAAATCATAATATACTATTGCACCCTCACCTTCGGAATTTATATCTTCAACCGTAACAAAAATTCCTTTGAAAAATTCTAAAAAAGCAGCATTATCTACAAAATCGGATATATTGGCAGATAATAAAAAATTGGCAAATGTACTATCTAATGTTATGTTTAAAGTTGAATCAATTTGGTCGGGAGTATATGTTTTTTCACCAATTAAATCAGCGATATCATCATAATAATCACCCACATTAATATCGGAATAATAAGTTGAATCGTGATATATGGGTGTATTTAATTTATATACTTTTATGTGTTGAGGTGTTGATTCGTTGCCGTAAGAATTTGCTTTTTCCAAATACAACACTATTGAATTTGCAACAGGAGTTCCGTTTGTATGAAAATTTACATTTTGAGATGATAGTCGAACATGTGTTAAAAATGATGCTTTTGCTTTTCCAAAAACAGGGTCGAAATAACATCCAAGTAAATTTGTAGAATTTCTATAAGATGTAAGAGAATCTTCTGATACTGTATAGGTACTTAATGTTGTTGTATCAGAATAATAAAGCAATATTCTGTCTCCTTCGGGTTGAACATTTAATCCTATATCACTAATTTCTTTTTTACATCCGGAAATAAAACTAATTGAAACAAATAAAAAAATAACCACCTTATAAAAGGTCTTTTTAAGGGAATTAACAGGTCTTAACATGTTGTTCTTTTAAAATTTTATTATAAAAAACAGAATAAGCATCAATATATTGCTCTTGGTTTTGATATTCTAATATTGGCTTACCAATTTCTTTAACAAATTTATCTATGGTATCATTTATTTTTTTACTGCCATAAATAACTGCATCAGACATGTTTACTGCCATTTTGGTAACATTTACAAAATTTGGTTCGCCCATAACATCAACATGCTCATTTTCAACACCTTCAATAATTAATCTGTTTTTATAATCTTTGTTGAGTGAACCCGTAAAATCATCATCATAAATTGAATAAATTATTTTCGAATTATTAAATAGGGGGTCTTCTTTAAATGCCTTTTTTATATATAATGGAATTAAATTAGTAATCCAACCTTGACAGTGTACAATATCGGGTGCCCAACGAAGTTTTTTCACCGTTTCCAAAACACCTCTGGCAAAAAATATTGCTCTTTCATCGTTGTCGCTAAAATGCTTACCCTCACCGTCTTGCAACATGTATTTTCTTTGAAAAAATTCTTCATTATCAATAAAATAAATTTGCATTCGTGCTGACTGGATAGACGCAACTTTTATTAATAATGGGTTATCGGTTTCATTAATAATTATATTCATCCCAGATAAACGAATAACTTCATGTAATTGATTTCGTCTTTCGTTAATATTGCCATATTTTGGCATAAAAGTTCTTATCTCATTCCCTTTTTCTTGAATTCCCTGAGGTAGATACCGCCCTATAATAGACATTTCGGTTTCTGCCGTATACGGTGTAATTTCCTGTGAGACAAATAATATTTTAGTCTTTTCCATTTTTTTTTTTTTAGATATGCAAAATTACAAATATTACAGCTAATTATCAACATTTTTAAACTTTAAATAAAAAGAATGTTATTTATTTTAAACCTTTTTAATTTAATTTCGTCTAAAAATTATTATTGTTACTTAAATTAAAAATGAAAAAATTATGAGAAAAATGGAAAAAATTATGTTTATTGTTATAGCTGTAATAATAAGCATTAATGCCAACGTGTTGGCACAGGAAAAACAAAATTTTACAAGGAAATACCAAATGCATCAAAATAATTATTGCAATATGGATATTCCCAATCTTTCTGACGAGCAAAAGGAAAAAATTGAGAAGTTTCGTATAGACCACATGAAAGAAATGTTGCAATTTAAAAACCAATTAGCAGAAAAAGTGGCTAAAAAACAAACATTAATGACAGCAGATGATCCTGATATAAATGTTATAAATACAATTATTGATGAAATAGGGGCTATTAAAATAGAAATGATGAAAAAGCAAGCAGAAGGCAAATTAAGTATTAGAAACTTGCTAAATGATGATCAAAAGGTATTTTTTGACATGCATGGTAATAAGCATGGAAACAAAATGCTTGGAAAAAGTCACCCTGAAAAAGGAAAATGCCAGGGACATTTAAAGTAGAAAACATATAATTTTGATGAAAAAGCACAGGTTTTACTTGTGCTTTTTTAATATGAAAATTAAAAAAATGTCTGAAATGCCCGAAAAATAAGGAAAAACAAGTGTAGTTATTAACAATTTTGCCTACTTATCAACAAAATCGGTGTTTTTTGCGTTAAAATTTGCCAAGAATGTTACTTGGCGTATCTTTGCCAAGAATTTTAAAATAATATTAACAAATTAAATTGAATTATTATGAACAAATCACAATTAGTTGATTCAATTGCTAAAGAAGCAAAAATTACAAAAGCAGATGCAAAAAAAGCTTTAGAAGCATTTATGGTAACAACAAAAGGTGCACTTAAAAAAAGTGACAAAATTTCATTAGTAGGATTTGGTACTTTCTCAATTTCTAAAAGAAAAGCTAGAAAAGGTAGAAACCCACAAACTGGTGCAGAAATTAACATTTCAGCTAGAAAAGTTGTTAAATTTAAAGCAGGTGCTGATTTAGCAAATACTGTTAAATAAAATTAATAGTTTTTTATAATAAAAAGGGAGTACATTGTACTCCCTTTTTTTATACACTTAATTAATAACATGAAACAAAAATTAATTGAACACCTTTTTAAATTTGTTAGTGAAAACAAGTACAATTTGTTTCAGGAAAAAATACAAGAACGAACTAAATATACTACAGTTGTATTAGAAGATATTTATCAGCCACATAATGCAAGTGCAGTATTACGAACATGCGATTGTTTTGGAATACAAGATGTACACATTATTGAAAATAAAAACCAATACCAAATAAATCCTGATGTTGCTCTAGGCTCAAATCAATGGATTGATATAAAAAAATATAACAAAAAAAAACATAATACTCTGGCAACTATCAAACATCTAAAATCTAAAGGATATAGAATAATTGCCACTACTCCACATAAAAATGATGTAAACCTTAATGAATTGGATCTTGAAAAAGGAAAAATTGCTCTCTTTTTTGGTGCTGAACTTTCCGGACTTAGTGATGTAATACTTAACGATGCTGATGAATTTGTAAAAATACCAATGTATGGATTTACAGAAAGTTATAATATTTCGGTTTCGGCAGCCATTATTTTATATCATATAAGTGAAAAACTTCGAAATTCAAATATTAACTGGCAATTAACAGAAAATCAAAGAAAAGATATTTTGTTGGACTGGCTAAAAACAAGTATTAAAAAATCGGAACTTATTGTTGAAAATTTTTACTCTAAACATAAATAATACCATTAAAACTTTACTCTTTCTGTAATTTTATTTTAGCTCCGTTAATTTTAGCTTCTATATCATCTCTATACTTAATAATAAGAAAATTTTCACCTTCATAATTATAGTAATACCAGTTTCCTTCCTTGCTACCCATTATATATTTGCCCTCATGTTTCATTTTTCCGTTATCATAATAATATTTATGTTTTCCATTTGGGTTTCCCTGTATATAATTACCAATAAAAATTAATTGTCCTTTTTCATTATTATCTGACTTTTCGGTTTGTAAAATATAATAATGTTTCCAGGTATTTTCTTTAAGACCTAATTGATAATCCCCTTCTTCAATATGATCTCCTGCATTATAAAACCAAAATCCTTCTTTTTCTCCTTCAATATATTCTCCTTTTGTTATTATTGCTCCGTTTTTTGAATATTCTACAAATAGTCCATTTTCCTTTCCTAATTCATAATTTTCTTCTCTTTCAATTTTTTTATTTTCATAATACCATTTCCATTCTCCATCTAATTTTCCTTTTATAAAATATCCTTCTTGCTCTATTGTTCCCGATTTAAAATAATATGTCCATTTTACTGATTTTCTATTGTTTATATATTTTCCTTCCGATTTTATTTCTCCGGTAGAATAATAATATTTCCAAAAACCATGTTTTTTCCCTTTTTGGTTATAAGTTCCTTCTCCTATTAAATTACCATAATCATCATATTTTTTGGCATTTATTATTTCTCCATTTTCACTATATTCCTTATGTAAACCAACAGGAATAGAATCATTAAAAGCCCCAAGATATTTTATTTTACCATTTTCATGGTATTCTTCTCTTAATTTTTTAAAAATATCTTTATTCAATTTATCACTAATTTCTAAAGAATCAATACTGTCAATAAGCAATTCTCCAAATTCATATTTTATAACTTTTTCTAGATTTCCTGAAGCAGAATATTCTTTATACAATCCATGAATTTTACCATTAATATAATTTGCTTCTGTTTTAATTTTATCGTTTGAATGAAATTCTTTCCAAATTGCATGCTTTAATTTTTCACTGTTATATCTATTTATAAATTCCTTATTAATTAAAACATCATTTATATATTCAACCAGCGTAATTAATCTCCCGTCTTTTGCATATTCTTTTGAAATTCCATTTTTCTTATTATTTTTATATAAAATTGTTTTCTTTAAATAACCATCAATTGTATAATATAATGATATTCCTTGTTTTATATCATTAAGATATAGTTCTTTTGAAATTACTCCTCCATATTTTACGGTATCTTTATTTATGTTATATTTATAAGTATAATAGTATCCATTTTTTTTATCGCTTCTATAGCTTATCTTTTTAATTATATCACCTTCTTTATCATAAAATACCCATATACTATCAAGTAAAAAATTCTTTCTTATACCCTCCGATTTTATTACTCCTGTCTCATAATATGTTTTCCATATTCCAATAGGTTTTCCATTTTTCATCATTCCCTCACTTGATATATTTCCATTTTCATAATAAAATTTATTATGACCATTTGGATCAATACCCTTTTTTTGAGCATTTAAAGAATAAATACAAACTATAAATATTAATGTGTAAATAAACTTTTTCATAGTCCGAGTTTTTCAGATATTTCCAACATTTGTTTAATTGGTTTAACAGCCATTTTTATTAATTCATCATTCATTATTATTTCCGGCAATTCATATTTTAATGTATTATATAATTTATCTAAGTTTATAAGTTTCATATATTTACAATCATTACATCCACATGTTGAATCTTTTGGTGGTGCCGGTATAAAAATTTTATCAGGACTTATTTTTTTCATTTGATGTAAAATACCTGATTCTGTTGCTACTATATATATTTTACCGTTATCTAATTTTGTAAATTTTAATAAAGATGATGTTGAACCAATATGATCAGAAATTATTAAAATTTGTTTTTGACATTCAGGATGTGCTATTATTTTTGCATCAGGATTCTTATTTTTTAATTCCAATATCTTTTCGAGTGAAAATTCTTCATGCACATGACAAGCTCCATCCCAAATAAGCATATTTCTATTTGTTACACTATTTATATAGTTTCCTAGATTTCTATCTGGTGCAAATATTATTTTTTCATTTTCAGGTAAACTTTCTACTATTTGTACAGCATTTGTTGATGTGCAACAAATATCTGTTAATGCTTTTATTTCTGAAGTTGTATTAACATAAGATATTATAATATGATCAGAATGTTTTTCTTTAAATTTTTTAAAATCATTAGTTGAACAAGAATCAGATAACGAACATCCTGCATTTAAATCAGGTAATAAAACTTTTTTTTGCGGTGATAACATTTTTGCAGTTTCTGCCATAAAATAAACACCTGCAAAAACAATAATATCAGCATTTGTTTTTTCTGCTATTTGAGCTAAATATAAACTATCACCAAGATAATCTGATATATCTTGTATTTTAGGTTCCTGATAAAAATGTCCTAAAATTATTGCATTTTTCTTTTTCTTAAGTTTTAATATTTCTTCTACAATATTAATATTTTTTTCTATATCTTTATCAATAAAACCTTTTTCTGAAATACTTTTTTTTATATAATACATAATAATAATAATAAATTTTTAAAATACATAATGATATTAATATCCTGTTAATATAGTTGATAAATTTTAAGCTTTTTTTGTTATTTTTTTTTATAATATGATTTCAACAAATTGTTATTATAATTAGATTATGAATAACAATGTTTTGCAAATTTAATTAACATTGTGTTAATAATAATAAATTTGAAAACTTTATGAATTTTTAAATATAAAAATAGGTTAATAAATTGTTAGAATAAAATCAATTAATATTATAAATAATTTTTGATTTTAAATATAAAATTATAAGACTATCTTAAAATGTAAAAAACAAAAAAAGTTTATATATTTTTTATAAAGTTTTTACAAAATAATTAACAATTTTTATATGTGTAAAAATTATTGAAAATTAACTAATTATAATATTAATTATAATTAAAAAAGTAGAATCTAATTACTTAACAATTGTTGAAAAAATTACATTTTATAAATGTACAAGATAAATTAATGTTAATGTTTTAAATTTTTATATTTTATGTACTTTTGTTATTTCAATAAAAAATAGAAAAATATGTTTGAAAATTTATCGGAGAGACTTGAAAAATCGTTTAAATTACTTAAGGGAGAAGGAAGAATAACAGAGATTAATATTGCAGAAACCCTTAAAGATGTCAGAAGAGCATTGCTTGATGCTGACGTTAATTATAAAATTGCCAAAACTTTTACTGAAAAAATAAAAGAAGAAGCTCTTGGACAAAATGTATTAAGTGCTGTTAGACCCGAACAAATGATGGTTAAAATTGTTAGAGATAATTTAGCCAAATTAATGGGGGGAGAAAGTGTTGATGTAAATATTAAAGGTAGTCCTGCCATTGTTTTAATAGCTGGCTTACAAGGCTCGGGTAAAACAACTTTTGCAGGAAAATTAGCCAAACATCTTAAAAGTAAGAGGGGTAAGAATCCTCTTCTTGTTGCTTGCGATGTATATAGACCTGCTGCTATTGAACAATTAAAAATACTTGCAGAGGAAATAAATATTCCGGTATATTCTGATGAGGAAAATAAAAATCCTGTTAAAATTGCAAAAGAATCTATTAAACACGCAAAATCTAATGGAAATGATCTTGTAATTATTGATACGGCCGGAAGGCTTGCTATTGATGAAAAAATGATGCAAGAAGTAAAATCGATAAAAGATACCGTAGATCCTTCAGAAATATTGTTTGTTGTTGATTCTATGACAGGTCAGGATGCGGTTAATACAGCTAAAGAATTTAACGATAGACTTGATTTTGATGGTGTTGTATTAACAAAGCTTGATGGTGATACTCGTGGTGGAGCAGCCTTGTCAATACGTTCTATTGTAGATAAACCAATAAAATTTGTTGGTACAGGTGAAAAACTTGATGCTTTGGATATTTTTTATCCTGATCGTATGGCTGATCGTATTCTTGGAATGGGAGATATAGTTTCTCTTGTTGAAAAAGCTCAAGAACAATTTGACACAGAAGAAGCAAGAAAACTGCAGAAAAAAATATCTAAAAACCAATTTGATTTTAATGATTTTATTAAACAAATAAAGCAAATTAAAAAAATGGGAAATCTTAAAGATATTGCAGGAATGATTCCGGGAGTTGGAAAAGCTATGAAGAATATTGATATTGATGATGACGCATTTAAGAGCATAGAATCTATTATTTATTCAATGACACCTGACGAAAGAGTAAATCCTACTATATTAAATGGATCCAGAAGAAAACGCATAGCTACAGGAAGCGGTACTTCTATTCAGGAAATAAACAGATTGATAAAACAATTTGACGAAACACGCAAAATGATGCGTTTGATGACAGGTGGAAATAAAAATATGAGAAAAGTAATGCAAAATATGCAAAACATGCAAAATCGAAATTAATACATAAGTAAGTATATGGAGTTAATTGATGGAAAAAAAATAGCACAGGAAATAAAAAACGAAATTGCTTTAGAAGTTGAAAAATTAAAAGCAATGGGAAAAAGGGTACCACATTTAGCTGCTATTTTAGTTGGAACCGATGGCGCAAGCGAAACTTATGTTGGAAACAAAGAAAAAGCATGTAATCAGGCCAATTTTGAATCAACAGTATTGCGGTTTGATGATAATATAAGCGAAGAACAACTACTTAATGAGATACAAAAATTAAATAACGACGATAATATTGATGGGTTTATTGTTCAATTGCCCTTACCGGATCATATGGATGAGCAAAAAATTATTAATGCAATTAATCCCAAAAAAGATGTTGACGGATTTCATCCGGAAAATACAGGTAGAATGTTGATTGGATTACCTGCATATATTTCGGCAACACCATATGGTATTATGGAACTTATAAAACGCTATAATATTGAAACATCGGGAAAACATTGTGTTGTAATTGGCAGAAGTAATATTGTAGGGAAACCAATTAGTTTATTAATGGCAAGAAAAGGGATTGACGCTACAGTAACAATGTGTCATAGCAAAACAAAAAACATAAAAGAACTTGTTGCAAGTGCAGACATATTAATTGTTGCACTTGGTTCTGCAGAGTTTGTTACCGGTGATATGGTAAAAGAAGGTGCAGTAGTTATTGATGTTGGAATTACACGAGTTAAATCAGATAAAACAAAGTCAGGATGGAAATTACTTGGCGATGTTAAATTTGATGAAGTAGCACTAAAATGTAGCTATATTACACCTGTTCCGGGAGGTGTTGGACCAATGACAATCGTTTCTTTAATGAAGAATACTTTAATGGCAGCTAAAAATAATAAATAATGATTTTTTTAAAACATCATACTCCGAGATGGATAATTTTTATAATTGACATTTTTATTTGTCTGTTTGCTATTGTATTAGCCTATCTTTTGCGTTTTAATTTTAATATCGAAAATGATGAAATTAAAAGTTTACAATTTGTAATTCCATTTGTAATTGTAATAAGATTAATAAGTTTTATTATTGGTAAATCTTATGCGGGAATTATTAGATTTACCAGCACTAAGGATGCAGAAAGAATTTTTATTATAATTTTTATTGGTACTTTTTTCTTTTTATTTAGCAATGTTATAAGATACTATTTTATTGATGGAGCATTTGTTATCCCAATATCAATAGTTATTATTGATTTTATTACCACTGTTTTTATTATGACAACCTTGAGGATTGTGGTAAAAATCTTGTATTTTGAAATAAACCATCCAAAAAAAGATCGTACAAACGTTGTAATATATGGAACAGATCAATTAGGATTGATTACTAAGCGTACTCTGGATCGTGATGATGAAACAAATCACAAAGTAATAGCATTTATTGAAAATAAAGGACAAATTATAAAAAGTAAACTTGAAGGAACAACAATATACGGAGTTGATAATTTGGAAGATATTCTTGAAAAAAATAATGTTTCAAAATTGATTATAGCGAAATCAAATATTGAAAAAGAGATAAGAAATAAAATAATAGAAATTTGTTTAAGTTTTGATGTTCAAGTATTAACAGTTCCGGAAGTAAGCACATGGATAAATGGAGAACTTAGTTTTAATCAGATAAAAAACATTAAAATTGAAGACTTACTTGGACGAACAACAATAAAGCTTGATAAAAAACAGATCAAGAAGCAAATATTAAATAAAATTGTATTAGTAACAGGTGCGGCAGGCTCTATTGGAAGCGAAATAGTTTATCAGCTTACAAAGTATAATCCAAAAAATATTATTTTATTCGATCAGGCAGAATCTCCTTTATATGATTTGGAACTTACACTTAAAGAAAGACATAATTTTCAAAATTTTAAAATAATTATTGGTGATATTACAAATAAAGATAGATTAAGATTTGTTTTAAAAAAATATAAACCAACAGTAATTTACCATGCTGCAGCTTATAAGCATGTTCCCATGATGGAAAAAAATCCTGCAGAAGCAATAATGACAAATGTTGTTGGGACTAAAACAATTTCGGATCTTGCAGTAGAATATAATGTGGAAAATTTTGTTATGATTTCAACTGATAAAGCAGTGAATCCAACAAACGTAATGGGAGCTTCAAAAAAAATTGCAGAAACCTATACCGGAGTATTAAATCATCATCATAGTACAAATTTTATTACAACACGTTTTGGAAATGTTTTAGGTTCTAATGGTTCTGTAATCCCTCGTTTTGCCAAACAAATTGAAAATGGAGGCCCAATTACTGTAACGCATCCCGATGTAACCCGATATTTTATGACTATTCCCGAAGCTTGTCAATTAGTGCTTGAAGCTGGAGCAATGGGTAAAGGAGGAGAAATATATCTTTTTGATATGGGAAAATCCATAAAGATAGTTGACCTTGCAAAAAAGATGGTTAAATTATCGGGTCTGGAATTAGGAAAAGATATTAATCTTAAATTTACGGGATTGCGTCCTGGTGAAAAATTATACGAAGAACTACTTTGTAATGAGGAAAATAGTATTTCAACTCATCATTCTCAAATAATGATAGCAAAAG
>Ga0307990_1000118_pt1 | contig 75232 bp, 62 predicted proteins | sample EllFjometagen129_FD_203168 | JGI IMG/M metagenome (GOLD analysis project Ga0307990, IMG submission 203168) | Marine microbial communities from Ellis Fjord, Antarctic Ocean - #129 | ecosystem: Environmental > Aquatic > Marine > Unclassified | place: Southern Ocean | collected 2014-10-08
GCAGAGGGTTGGAGTCGAGCCCGACTTTATGGCGAGAATTTCAATCAACTTTTACGATCGCAGGTAGTTGAGTGGTTGCATGAGGCAGATATTGCGGCGGTTGCCCCGCTTCTTTTACCGGAGTGGCAAATGCAGGAATTGAAACGTTACGGTTTTGCTTCAAACTGGTCGGAACGGCATGCCACTTATATAGCCGGCCTTGGCACTTTCGGCCTCAGTGACGGCCTGATTACAGCGGCCGGCAAAGCCATGCGCTGCGGCTCAGTGGTTGCCCGCCTGCCGGTCGCTCCAGCGATCCGGCCTTATAACAAATATAACGCCTACTGTCTCTTCTATAACCAAAGAACCTGCGGTAAATGTATCGAACGCTGCCCGGCTGAGGCGATCAGTCAGGCAGGCCATGATAAAAAACGCTGCGCTTCCTATATTATGGAAAAAACCTCACCTTTCGCGGAAAAGAGCTTGGGAGAGCCGGTCAGCAGCTGCGGCCTCTGCCAGGTCAAGATCCCCTGCGAAGCTGGCATCCCAACCCGAAGATAGTGCAAAACCCTGAACCATAAATTTACAGTTTACAACTTCATTATAATCGGTCCAGCGGTTTTCCTCCCCAGCCGAAAGCTGCTGGACAGCTACTGACTGCGATGCCGGAAGAGCCAGGCCGCGCCAAAACCGACATTAATTAAAGTTACAACAGCGGTGCCATAAGCCGCGCCACTTCTTCCCAGAAAGAGATAAAAAGATTGACATTTTTGACACCGGTAAACGAGTGGCTGATGAGATCCAGAATCCAGACTTCGAGTTCTCTGACAAGGTTTTCATTATAGAGAAAGAGGACAATCTCATAGTTGAGGAAAAAACTGCGGCTATCCATGTTCATTGAACCGAGGATACTGAGTTCATCATCAATGAGAATTACTTTGGCGTGTACCATGCCGGGCGTATAGTTATAGACCTTCGCACCACTCTCCTGCAGCTGCCTAAGATAACTGCGCCGCACCAGATCAGCAAGCCGATGATTGGAAACCCGGGGAACCACAATACGGACATCAATTCCGCGTCTGGCAGTAATACCAAGTGCCTTGAGCATCATCTCATCCGGGATAAAATAGGGTGTCACAATCCACACCCGCCGGCGGGCCTTGAAAAAGGCCGTGATAATACTCTCGTAGAGCGGATCACCGACGATATCGGGACCACTCGGCATAAGCTGTACTGGCGTCCGGTCGCCAGTTTCAACCAGAACCGGAAGATCACTTTCCGGCAGACTCTGCTGCGCCGCAAACTGCCAGTCGGAACGAAAAACCTGGATCAGATCAGCGAGTACCGGCCCTTTGACAATCAGCGACAAGTCCTGCCAACGATGGCTATCATTGGTCTTACCCATATATTCATGGGCGATATTCATACCGCCCACGATAGCTGTCTGATTGTCGACGATAACTATCTTGCGATGGTTGCGAAGATTGGCACGGCCGCGAAAGGGGAGATGACGCATCGGCATGAAAAAGGCATATTCGCCACCATTGGCAAGAAAGGCAGCCAGCTTCTTTTCCGAAATCCGAAAAGAGCCGAGCGCATCGAGCAACAGACGGACGCGCAGACCAGCTGCGGCCTGCCGGGTCAAAACCTCCAAAATCGCAGCCCCGGTCTCGTCATCACCTAAAATAAAAGTTGCGACTTCGATGTTTTTCTCGGCCTCATTGATCAGTTTCAGAAGTGCGGTATAAGCCTGTTCGCCTGTACTAAGGAGAACAATATCATTACCGGGCCGCAGAGGAAAAATATTGCCGAGATCGAGATCAATGGACCGCTCAGCACAATCTTTAATCCCAACCGCCAGATCGGCTTTATGTTTTATCATGCGCTTGGTTTTACGACCGCCAAACATCAGATATGCGGGCACCCCGAGATAAGGAACCAGTAAAATCGCCAGCAACCAGGCCACTATACTGGAAGGAGAACGCGATTCGCGCTGATGGTGCGCCAGCAGCATCACTGCCAGAAAAAAGCCGATAATTGACAGCAGATGAAAAAAGAACCAGTCGACGATGATCATGAGATATCACATTCCACAAAGAGCGGTGCATGGTCTGAAAGATTTTTCCAGATACCATTGTAATAGGTTGTCGAAGAGATCGGCTCCAGACCATTGAGATAAATACGATCAAGCGGCAGAAAGGGAATGCGCGCCGGAAAAGTCAGCGCCCGACGTCCGTTAGCGGTAACCGCAGCATCCTTAAGGTTGGGATGTGAAATAAAATCGACGACGCACTGACCGCACCAATCATTAAAATCACCCGCCAAAATAAGCGGTGCGCTATGGGGAATACAGCGGTTGGCGTATTCCGCCAGCATACGCAGCTGCTTGCGGCGCGAAAGCGCAAAGAGACCCAGATGAATGCAGAGACAATGCAGAGGCTCCAAACAGCCTGGCAAGGAGAGCCGACAGTGCAGAAAACCGCGCTGTTCTAAGCTATTGGTGGAGACATCAACCTGCTCAGAAAATGTGATAGGAAACCTTGAAAGAATCGCATTACCATGATGGCCGTGCGGATAAAAAGCGTTTTTGCTGTAGGAAAAGTGCTCCCACAAGGAATCGGCAATAAATTCGTGCTGGGCCTGTTCCGGCCAGTTATCATGCTTTGCCGCTAGGTTTGAATTATCCCCAATCACTTCCTGTAGAAAAACGATGTCTGCCTGGGTGGTCTGAATTGCCTGGCGTAACTGGTGAAGGACAAACCGGCGATTACCGAGAGAGAAACCTTTGTGGATATTGATCGTTAAAACGCGTATTTTCATCGCAAAAGTGTGAATTCTGGTTAAAGAAAAATTGACAAGGATGATGGAGTTGTGTACGTCAATACAACAGAATTACCGTAAACGGCTCACTCACTACAGCTTCCGGAGCAAAGCATAATCATTCGTAACGGTTTAACGGAGCTCTGACAATAAAGAGGGGATAATAACATGAAAACCGATAATAAGCAGCCCCTAACTATGACCGCCTGGCAGGCCCTCGCAAAGCATTACCAGAAGATCAACAAACTGCATCTACGGCAGCTTTTTGCGGACGACCCCAAGCGCGCCAAGCGCCTGACAACAGAGGCGCTCGGCATCTATTATGATTATTCAAAGCACCGCATCACAGACGAAACCCTGACCCTCCTGCTACAGCTGGCTGAGGAGGCCGGCCTAAAGGAAAATATCGCCGCCATGTTTCGCGGGGAGAAGATCAACGTCACGGAGAAGCGGGCGGTTCTGCACACCGCTCTGCGCCTTCCCAAAACCCACTCCCTGATTATCGATGGCATCGACATCGTGCCCCAGATCCATGCCGTTTTGGAGCGCATGACTGCCTTTGCCGAACGGGTGCGCAGCGGAGATTGGCGGGGGTACACCGGCAAAGCCATCCGTAACGTTATCAATATCGGCATCGGCGGCTCTGACCTGGGACCCGTGATGGCCTATGAGGCTTTGCGCTATTACAGCCAGCGTGAACTAACCTTGCGTTTTGTTTCGAATATCGACGGCACCGATTTTCTTGAGGCGACCTGCGACCTTGACCCCGAAGAGACCCTCTTTATCATTGCCTCGAAAACCTTTACCACCCTGGAGACCATGACCAACGCCCATACAGCCCGCAACTGGCTGCGCCAGACCCTGCCTGAGGCCGATGCCGTGGCCCGTCATTTCGTGGCGGTTTCAACCAACTCCAAAGAGGTCGCCCGCTTCGGTATCGACACCGCCAACATGTTCGAGTTCTGGGACTGGGTCGGAGGCCGCTACTCAATGACTTCGGCAATTGGCCTTTCAACCATGATTGCCATCGGCCCCGCTAATTTTCGGGCAATGCTAAATGGTTTCCATCAAATGGACGAACATTTCCGCACTACGCCTTTCGCTGACAACCTGCCGGTGCTGATGGGCCTTCTCGGACTCTGGTACAATAATTTCTTTGCCGTAGAAAGCCAAGCGGTTCTCCCTTACGCCCAATATCTGAAGCGTTTTCCAGCTTATCTCCAGCAACTGACCATGGAAAGTAACGGCAAACAGGTGCATCTCGACGGCAGCCAGGTTACCAACCAGACTGGGGCCATTTACTGGGGTGAACCCGGCACCAATGGCCAGCACTCCTTCTACCAGCTCCTGCATCAGGGAACTAAACTCATCCCCTGCGATTTTATCGGTTTCATGCAACCGCTTCAGGCTCTCGGCAAACACCATACCCTGCTGATGGCCAATCTTTTTGCCCAAGCCGAAGCCCTGGCTTTCGGCCGCACGGCGGCTGAGGTCAGCGCCGCAGAAACCCCGGAAGAACTAGTAGCGCATCGCACCTTTCCCGGCAACCGGCCCTCAAGCACTATTCTTCTGGAAAAACTGACCCCGGAAACCCTGGGCCAGCTCATCGCTCTTTACGAACACAGCGTCTTTACCCAGGGAGCTGTCTGGGGCATCGACTCTTTTGATCAGTGGGGAGTTGAATTGGGGAAAGTGCTGGCCGCACGGATCATCCCCGAACTTGAGAAGACAAGCTCCAGACAACTCGAACATGACAGTTCAACCAACAATTTGATCAACCGCTGCCGGCAAGCGCAGAAGATGTGAAGCTGGTACCCGGGCCCGAAAATAGTGCATAAGCAAACTTCTTCGAGGCTGGTCTTAGAACCTCAGTCTAGACATAGTATTAAGGCAGATAGATTTGACTTGGGGCACCTTCCCGGGCGGCTTCGGCGCGATCCTTAATACGCTGATAGATAACGGTCAAATCCGCCTCTATAGCCTTTTCCGGACAGAGTCGCATGCAATTAAAACAGGCAATACAGGAATCGCTAAATTCCGGCCAGGGTCCCAGCGTCAGGGCGTCAACCGGACATTGCTCGACACATTCGCCACACTGCGTGCATAACTCCTGATTTACTGTACGTTGGGGCAGAATTCCTTTGGCCATCTGAAGGTTGAGTTTGCGCATCTCAGCGGCCATAGCTCGCGGCTGATATTCAAGCACTTTTTGCGGCAAAATAAAAGATTCGGGTTGAGCCAGGTTTTTCTCCACCGCCGCAACCAACTCCTCAATCAAACGCTCATCATCTTCATCGGGATGGCCTGCACCGACAGGATTTTCAAGTTGCCACATCAACGAATGAACCGCCAGAATCTTGGCCGCAGCAATAACGCCATAACCCCGCCCCGTCAGCGCGGCTCCCATCTCTTCCAAAGCCAGAGCACTGGTAGCGCCGCCCCAGGTGGCAAAGGGCACGGCAAAGCTTTGGCTTTTGACGGGTAAACGGTCGATAAGATCCATAATCAGCGGCAGAGCATGTGATGAATAAACCGGCGACCCGATATAAACCGTAACCGGATCTTCGATCTCAGCCAGCTTTTGCAAGACCTGAGTCAACGAGGTCTCGTCTTTACCAACTTCACAAAGCGTCACTTCGCGATTATAAGTGTAAAGTTTTTTTTCGATCAAGCCCGCAACCTGCCGGGTCGTCCCAGCCGGAGAACAGTAGAAAACAAAACTTTTACAGATTTTTTGACTCATTATCAGGCATCCTTTTTAAAAAACTGAATTAGTAGAAGGTTTTTCGGATAAAACAACACACCCTGAATCCAATATAAAGCTATATCAAATAGTGTTGAACATTGCTTCGCCCTCATAAACGGGGTCACACCCCAAGAGTACTTCCTCGCTTCACTCACGGCGAGGCTGGGGTGCTGACGCACTTTGTACCAGCAATGACCCCAATCCCGGTAGTTTGAGAGCGTTGACTGAATAGCTATAACTACCTTCACAAAACGGTTTCCATAATAATCGGGCAGTGATCACTGCCCAGCTGTTCAGCGATATAGTTTATATCTAAGACTTTGGGGAAAAAGTCCCGATCGACAAAGAAGTAATCAATGCGCCAGCCGATATTACGTTTGCGGGCCCCGGCACGAAAACTCCACCAGGAATAGACGTCGGTCTTCTCAGGGCAGGTCTGGCGCCAGACGTCGACCCAGCCATCTGCAACCCAATCAGATATGCGGCGGCGCTCTTCCGGGTGAAAGCCGATTTTACCATCATTCTCCTTGGGCCGGGCAATGTCGATCTCTTCGTGACAGCAGTTAACATCACCAGCAAAGATGACGGTCTCTCCGGCATGGTGCAGCTCATTGACATAGGCCTGAAAAATTTCATAAAAAGCAAGCTTGCCCTGCCAGGCCGCTTCCGACTTACCACCGTTGGGGAAATAGACGCCAAAAACCCTCAAACCCGGCAATTTAAGCTGGGCGATGCGACCTTCATTATCATCATAGCCAGGCATCCCCGTTAAAAATTCGCAATCCTCAAAAGCCTTTTTTTTGACCCAGATCGCAGTTCCGGCATACCCGGCCTTAACGGCCGAATGATAGAACTGCAAATATTGATCATGCTCGGTAAGTTCTGCGGGGAGCTGCTCCGCTTTGGCCTTGGTCTCCTGAAGCAGCAAGATATCAGGATCGTGCTCCTCCAAAAAGTTGTCAAGCTCCCCCTTTTTGAAAACCGCCCGCAGACCATTAACATTCCACGAGGCTATCTTAAGCACTTTTTTCATCCCCACAAAATCTCCTCAAGTAACAAAGATATCAAACAATATTTTTAGAATGTAATAACACTATAGCCATCTTCGATATAGGCTAACATCGAGGGGTGACCCGACATTTCACCAATCAAAGCGATACCTTCAGCTTCAACAGCTGAGACAACTCCGAGTTTAGTCGAACAGGCCCGACAGGCACCGACAATCAATCCCTGCGCCTTAGCTTTGACGTAGAGTTGGTTGAGAAAATGTCCCGGAACCGCCATTTCAGAAATCAATTTAACGGCATCGCCCTCGATGACAATTTTTCCACCCATACCCTTGCTCGCCATTTCAAGACCATTCAAAAGCACATGAACGAAACAGATAGGATCTCCACGAAAAGCAAATATTACCGTTTTAGTCATCGTAGCCTCCATTTTGTTATAACCGTAAAAAACACCTACAACCATAATTCTGTAACATATCTGTTGATAAAATAAAAGAGGACCGCAAAACAAACAAAACAAAAAGAGGGTCAGTTCTTGACTTTACACAGTACGTTAGACGAACAATGTGTAAAGTCAAGAACTGACCCTCAAATTTTGACCCTCAAATTTTCTCAGATCTGTAAATTATTTCAAACTAGGTTAATTCTCCATCCGGCTCTTTACAGGGCGTAAATGCCAACAAACTAAATCTCTAAAAATGAACTGGAAAATCTTAACTTATTACTCCCACTGCCACCAGCCGGGGTATGGAGTACCTGGTGCATCATCGGTATCATGAATCATATTTGCTGATCCATTAGCATTACCACCCCGAACCTTACCGCCCCCGGCAAAAGCCATGGTTGTCATCGCCAACATACCTGTAACCAGCATAAGTATTAAAACTTTTTTCATCTTGGATCCTCCCAATCTACATTTATAGGTTATGTGGTTGGTGTCGAATCCATAATTGAATTGCAACCATCGTGCCGTGATCATATCGGCACTATTCTTTAGAGAATAGCTCAAGTTTAAAAAAAAGCAATCGACAAAACTGTATTTTTTCGACAATTTTGTCGAACTTTTATAAAGATCAGACAGGATCGGCCAAAAAAATTTATCTACTGGCGCTCTTTGCGTTTTTCTTCATCTCTGATTTCACGGCGTAAAAGTTTGCCGACTTTTGACTTCGGCAGCATATCGCGAAATTCTATATAGTATGGAGACAATCTACCCGGCCTGAGCAATATCTTTCTGGCTACAGGGAATACAGATATTTTTACCTTGGCGCGAAGCAATACGGCTTTCCATAACCGCTTCTCCGCAAAAGTCACAGACCACCGAGACCATGATACGAGCTTTTTCAGGCTCATCTATCACAACCGGTTGCAATGCGACAATATCACTCTCTGCGGCCGCCAGAAGCCAGCTTATAAAAGCGCTACGATCGGCCCTTAAATCAGCCGGGATGGCTGCTTGTTTAAGAACAACCCGGATACCCTGGCCGGTTTTACGAGAATAGAAGGTATAGGCCTGTTTACCGTAATCTTTAAAAATCAGATTACCCTTACCAAACGTACAACCACTGATAAATTGCAGAGCATCAACCCCGCAGGCGTTATTTTCGGTGATAGCCACAAGCTCCTCATCTTCCGAGCGGTACTGGTCCAGGTAATTCATCGCCGCCATAGTCATACGATAACCCATCGCCAGACCGGGACAACTGTGGCCATGAAAAGCTATCATTTCATCATATTTGATTTCCATTTAAAGTCTCCTTTTGTCTCTTATTTTCAATTTTAATAATCATAATAACTGTTCAGCAGTTCACCATAACGATACATCTAATCGCGTTAAACTTTGCTGTGCCCTCATAAACGGGGTCACACCCCAAGGGTGCTTCCTCGCTAAGCTCACTGCGAAGCCCGGGGTGCTTACGCACCTTGTACCAGCAATGACCCCAATCCCGGTAGTTTGTGATCTGATCAACCCCAAAAGGGCTAGACATCTCCCTGTGCCAATATTATAAACACCCGCACAACCCTAGAGCTTAGCACAAAACTGAAAAGAACTACCAGAACAATTCTGTCAATCCAAGACAAATTGTACGTCTTCCTCAAAATGACAACCCTTGTCTCCTCTCTGCTTTTTAGGACGGAGTACTCCAAATGCAAAGAATATTCTTCTTCATCACCTTACTGCTGTTGGCCCTCACGGTGGCTAATATCGTCGTCGCCGAAGAGCTTTCGGAGTTCAATCTTTCGGCGACCGACCAACTCCTCTTCGATGAGATTCCGTCCGTCTTCTCGACCTCCAAACATGAGCAGAAAGTTACGGACGCGCCGGCTACTCAACCACCAAACCCAGTCCGCAATTAGATCCAGAAACCATCCAATCCTATGAAGCGGTTTGGGAGCAGAAAATCAACCCTAATCTGCGTAACTCAGTTTCATTTTTCTTTAACGACATTGAAGACCTGATTGTCTATACCCTGGATCCCGAAGATGAACTTTTCTAACTTGACAACCTGGGCATTCAATTCAGCCTCTTCTCAATTTTACTGATTACGGTAACAGCGTTATCGTTGACAGTACTGAATATCTACCAGAAACGAGACGACGCTCTAGCTCTTGCAGCCCGTAATCCGGCCTCCGGAAAGCAAACCGCTGAGATCGCAGTTACGGGCAGTGGCAAACTCCTGATAATAGGAGAGAGCTTCAATGAAATGCTGAAAGAACTAAACCTTTCACGACAAGAGATCGAACACAACAAAAAAAAGAAAACCCCTATACAATCAAGGCATATACATGCTATACAACATTACAATTCACCGGAATAAACTTGAACCGCAAACAACAATTGCAATAGAAACATCCCCACCAACTATCTTGAATCAAATAAATTGACCATGACAGATAAAGCGAACTCGCGCAATTTTAAACCTTCCTCCCTAAAATTCGCCTCCCTGGAAAATCAATCGCGGAGGATTAAACTCTTATATCTGATCCTGCTTATCGCGGTTCTGTTTCTTACGCCCATGGCGGTGGTCGCCTGGGTTCAGGGCAGTAAGATACTGGCCGGAGCTGATGCCGCCAGTACCATTTTTCTCTTAGCGGTCTTTTTTTACCAGCGGAAAACCCACAACGACACCCTTGCTATCAATGCCGGGATTGGCTTCTGTGCGGTTTTCTACCTCTACCTCTACATCTATGGCGGGGTCGGCAACTCGGCTTTTTTATGGCTCTATACCTTCCCCCTGTTTGCCTCGTTCCTCCTGGGTTCGCGTAAGGGCCTGTACGCCTCCCTGGGCACATTCACGATTGCTCTTATATATTTCTTGATAAGCAGACTCAGCACTTTTCACCTGGCCCTCTACAGCAGCGACTTAATGATCCGCTTTTTCGCCTCGTATCTGGTTATTATCATGTTCTCTTACGTTGCGGAAAAGATTCGTGAAACCTCCTACACCTCACTGAACCAGGCGAACCAGGATCTTGGCCACCTGACCGAACAGCTCACCGAGAACAACCAAAAGCTAAGCTATGAGATCGATGAAAAAAGAAAAATTGAGCACAAGTTGCTTCAGGAAAAACTCTCCGCGGAAAAGGCCAATCGCAGCAAAAGTGAATTTCTCGCCAACATGAGCCATGAACTGCGCACCCCCCTGAACCATATCATTGGTTTCACAGATCTCTTGAGCTGCGGCAAATGCGGCCCTTTGAACGAAACCCAAAGTGAATACCTGGGCGATATTCTGGGCAGCAGCCGACACCTGCTCTCACTGATTAACGACATCCTCGATCTGGCCAAGGTCGAAGCCGGCAAAATGGAGCTTGAAATCAAACTTGTTGATATCCCAACGCTATTGGACGAGAGCCTGAGGATGGTTCGCGAAAAGGCCTTAAAACACCAAATCAAGACAACTATAGAGGTTGCATCAGAGATCCCCGCAATCATGGCGGATGAGCGCAAAATCAAGCAGGTGCTCTTTAACCTACTTGCCAACGCCACTAAATTTACCCCCGATGGCGGGATGATAACGATAACCGCCGAGTATCTCAGCGCCCCTGAAAAAAAGGGTGAAAAAGCGGATCTTAATCCGGCAAAAAACGGGGCTCCGCCTGAGCTTAAAATTTCAGTTAAAGACTCGGGCATAGGGCTTAAGCCCGAAAACCTGGGACGGGTTTTTCATACTTTTGAACAGGTAGAGAGTTCAAACAGTCGTCGCTTTCAGGGAACCGGTCTGGGACTGGCCTTGACGCGAAACTTTATCGAGCTCCACGGCGGCCGCATCTGGGCCGAGAGTGCGGGGCTGAATCGGGGCGCAACCTTTTCATTCACACTGCCCTATATTGAGGAATCATGGAAACTTTAAAGAGAGAGTATCAAGAGATCGTCGAAGCCCCTTTTCAGGACGCTTTGAGCGGTCTTTTTAATCACGGTTTTTTCCAGCTTATCCTGCAGCGGGAGGTGAAGCGGGCCGAACGCTACGGCGGCATTTTTGCCCTGCTGATCATTAATATAGACAACTTTTCGGAAATCAACCGCCGCTTGGGAAGTATAAAAAGCGACCGCCTCCTTAAAAGGCTGGGGCAGACGCTCCGGGAAAATATTCGCGATGTCGACATCGCGGCCCGGCTGGCTGAAGACAGTTTTGCAATCCTGCTCTGTGAAAACGATAACGCTTCCACCCCGATCCCGATCACGAGAATCCTGAAAGCGATCAACCGGCATCTCGAGATCGGGGTCACGATAAGCGCCGGCGCCGCCCTCTATCCCAGCGACGCGCGCCACCCCCTCCCCCTTATTGAAAAAGCCAAAGCAGCCCTGACCCAAGCCAAAAAAATGGGCAAAAACCGCCACATCATGGCTGGCAGCCAGAAACCCCAACCCGAGCAGAGACCAGCCACCGTTTTAGTGGTTGATGATGAGCCCTTAAACTGCAAACTTCTGGCTGCCACTTTAAAATTAGATGGTTTTCAAGTCCTCACCGCCAACGGCGGTGAGGAGGCTCTAAATATTGTCGCCAAAAATGATATCGACCTGATTCTGCTCGATATTATGATGCCGGGCATGAATGGTTACAAAGTCTGCCAGACGCTTAAAAACAGCGAAGCAACGCGAATGATCCCGATAATCATGGTCACAGCCTTAGACGACCTCGAAGCCAAAGTTAAAGCAATCGATAACGGGGCTGATGATTTTTTAACTAAACCACCGCAAAACATTGAGCTTTTAGCCCGAACCCGCTCGCTGATCCGGGTCAAACAGCTCAATGAAAACCTCACCAGTATTGAGAATGTCCTCTTTTCCTTCGCCAATGCCGTCGAAAGCAAAGACCACTATACCCAGGGGCACACCAGCCGGGTCGCAGCCTTGGCCGAATGGCTTGGCAAACGGCTTAAACGCCCGCAGCCGGAGCTCCGCTCCCTGGTCATTGGCGGCGCCCTCCACGATCTCGGCAAAATCGCGATCAAAGACGAGCTCCTCAATAAAAATGGCCCCTTGAACGATGAAGAGTGGCAGATCATGCGGCAGCATCCGGAGATGGGAGAAAAAATTGCCCTGCCGCTCCATAAAAGCTTAGGCATGAGTCTTGATATCATCCGCCATCACCATGAAAAACTGGATGGTTCCGGCTATCCGGATGGTTTGCAGGACGATGAAATCTCAATCCCGGCCCGGATCATGGCGATTGTCGATATGTATGACGCCCTGACCACCGACCGACCCTACCGCAAAGCCCTGTCTGAAGAAAAAGCTTATGCCATTTTACTTGAAGATGCTGAAAACGGTAAACTCGACCGCCACATAGTCAAAGAATTCATCAACATGATCAAGGAAAGAAGATAATGCTTACCAATAAAAGTTACTGGGGTTTACGGTCGCTGTATCTCATTATTGGAATTCTTTTCCTGATCTCCTGGCCCACCTCGGAAGTTTCTGCTAACAGTGATTTTACCGACCTGAGTCTCGAACAACTGATGCAGATCGAAGTCACCTCAGCAGCTAAAAAAACCCAACCACTGGCGCAGGCGGCAACTGCCATTTATGTTATCAGCAACGAAGATATTCGGCGCTCAGGCGTCACCTCAATCCCCGAAGCCTTACGGATGGCTCCCGGGGTCCAGGTCGCCCACATCGACCAAAACAAATGGGCTATCAGCATCAGAGGTTTCAACCAACTCTTCTCCGATAAACTGCTGGTTCTCATTGATGGCCGGACCATCTACAACGCTCTCTTTTCCGGGATTTTCTGGGACATCCAGGATACCCTGCTCGAAGATATTGAGCGCATCGAAGTTATTCGCGGGCCGGGGGCTGCGCTCTGGGGAGCCAATGCTGTTAATGGGGTCATCAATATCATCACCAAAAATACCGAAGAGACCCGAGGCGTTCTCGCCAGCATTACAGCCGGCAGCGAGGAAAAGCTGACCAGCAGTTTGCGTTTTGGCGGGAACCTGGGAACCAAGGGAAATTACCGTATCTATGGTAAATATCTGGATCGGGATACTTTTGTCGACAGAACCGGCGCTGATGCCTGGGACGATCATGATTTACTGCGTTGTGGTTTTCGGGTCGACCTGCAAGCAAACGCAAATCAGGCCCTGACTATCCAGGGCGATATCTATGATGGCACCAGCGACGGCCAAGTAACTTATCCAACTTTACAACCTTTTTACAGTCAAACAGAAGAAGGCGATATGAATGTTGACGGGGGCAATCTGCTGACCCGCTACGAACATCATTTTGATAACAATTCAGAGCTCAGCCTGCAGGCCTATTACAATCTCAACAATCGCGATATGTTTATCGGCGATATCAAAATGGAAACCATTGATATTGACCTCCAGCACCGTTTTAATTGGGGCGACAATCAGGAGATAACTTGGGGTCTGGGTTATCGCTATATTGAACATGATGTATCCCTATACCAACCCGATTTCGTCGTTTTAGAAAACCACAAACTTGATCTCTTCAGCGCTTTTTTCCAAGATGAGATCACGCTGATTCCAGAACGCCTGAAATTGATCATCGGCAGCAAATTTGAGGATAATGAATTTACCGGCTTCGAATACCAGCCCAGCGCCCGCCTGCTCTGGACCCCGAATCAGCGCCTAAGTTTCTGGGGCTCGATCTCGAGAGCGGTAAGAACTCCATCAACCGCCAACTATGATGCCGATTTCACGATGGCCGTGATCCCACCCAACCCGCAGAGCCCCTTGCCGAACAAAATCGTTTTTGCCGGAGATGAAGATTTCGACGCCGAAGAGCTTTTGGCTTATGAAGCAGGTTGCCGGATGGAACTGGCCGATAATTTAAGTTTCGATCTCGCCCTTTTCTACAACTGTTATGATGATCTGGCCGGCAGCACCGGCATGGACACAAGAGTTACTTTCCCCTACCTGACGACCAACATTAACATCGATAACAGTTCGGAGGCGACCTCCTGGGGTGGTGAATTGACGGTTGAGTGGCGGCCGCTGGAGTGGTGGCGCCTGCAGTTTGTCGGCTCTTTAATCGACATCGATGCTGACCCGGACGAGCGCAACGGCGAGACCCCGGAATTCCAGTTTTCAGTCCGCTCAATGGTTAATTTGCCCCACAACTTCGAATTTGACACCTGGTTGAGAAGCGTTGATGAGGTTCCGGAACTCGATATCTCAAGCTATACCCAACTTGATCTGCGGCTCGGCTGGCAAGTCCATGAAAAACTTGAGCTCAGCCTCGCCGGCCAGAACCTGCTCGACTCACAGCAGCAGGAGTATAGCGACCAGATCTTTTACTTCGATAACACCGAAGTCGAGCGCTCATTTTATCTGAAAGCAACCCTGGAATTCTAACTTGGTTAAATAGATGATCACTTGCCGCAAACATATTACACCGGCGAAAACCAGCCGCCGCCAAGCTCTCAAAAAGAGCTGGGGCCTTTTCCTGGGGCTTTACCTGGTCTTCTCGGGACTACTGTGGGCTCCACAACCTGCCCCAGCGGAGCAGAACGAGCTCCAGGAATACGCCGTCAAAACGGCCTTTATCTACAATTTTGCCAAATAAATATGCTGGCCCGAAAAGACCCTTACCTATAAAGAGGTAAAAAAGGGTTCAAAAATCCGATTGAGGTTGGTTTTGCTAATCCCATGCCCTCATTATCTTAATGAAAATTCATTATAAATTTTTATACAAAAGCGATATATACATGATATATAAAAATCGTATTTCAACAAAAAAGGGGGTGAAAGTTAAGCCATAACATCCTGGAAAAAGAAAAATATAATACAAACTGCTGCAAAAAACCGGGTCATAAACCGAAAAAAAAGCTACGCCCAGACTTAAAATTTAAGCTAAAGATTCGAATATTTGGAACTGACCCTGAGAAGAATTATGGAAATTTTAAAGAGAGAGTATCAAGAAATCGTCGAAGCCCCTTTCCAGGACGCTTTGACCGGTCTTTTTAATCACGGTTTTTTCCAGCTTACCCTGCAGCGGGAGGTGAAGCAGGCCGAACGCTACGGCGGCTCTTTTGCCCTGCTGATCATTGATATAGATAACTTTTCGGAAATCAACCGCCGCGAGGGAAGTGTAAAAAGCGACCGCCTCCTCAAAAGACTGGGGCAAACGATTCGGGAAAATATTCGCGATGTCGACATCGCGGCCCGGCTGGCCGAAGACAGTTTTGCAATCCTGCTTTGTGAAAACGATAACGCTTCCACCCCAATCCCGATCACGAGAATCCTGAAAGAGATCAACCGGCATCTCGAGACCGGCATCACGATAAGCACCGGTGCCGCCCTCTATCCCAGCGACGCGCGCCACCCCCTCCCCCTTATTGAAAAAGCCAAAGAAGCCCTGACCCAAGCCAAAAAAATGGGCAAAAACCGATACATCATGGCTGGTAGCCAGAAACCCCAAACAGATCAGAGACCAGCCACCATTTTAGTGGTTGATGATGAGCCCTTAAACTGCAAACTTCTGGCTGCCACTTTAAAATTAGATGGTTTTCAAGTCCTCACCGCCAACGGCGGTGAGGAGGCTCTAAATATTGTCGCCAAAAATGATATCGACCTGATTCTGCTCGATATTATGATGCCGGGCATGAATGGTTACAAAGTCTGCCAGACGCTTAAAAACAGCGAAGCAACGCGAATGATCCCGATAATCATGGTCACAGCCTTAGACGACCTCGAAGCCAAAGTTAAAGCAATCGATAACGGGGCTGATGATTTTTTAACTAAACCACCGCAAAACATTGAGCTTTTAGCCCGAACCCGCTCGCTGATCCGGGTCAAACAGCTCAATGAAAACCTCACCAGTATTGAGAATGTCCTCTTTTCCTTCGCCAATGCCGTCGAAAGCAAAGACCACTATACCCAGGGGCACACCAGCCGGGTCGCAGCCCTGGCCGAATGGCTTGGCAAACGGCTTAAACGCCCGCAGCCGGAGCTCCGCTCCCTGGTCATTGGCGGCGCCCTCCACGATCTCGGCAAAATCGCGATCAAAGATGAACTCCTCAATAAAAATGGCCCTTTAAACGATGAAGAGTGGCAGATCATGCACCAGCATCCGGAGATGGGAGAAAAAATTGCCCTGCCCCTCCATAAAAGTTTAGGCATGAGTCTCGACATTATCCGCCATCACCATGAAAAACTGGATGGTTCCGGCTATCCGGATGGTCTCAAGGACGATGAGATCTCAATCCCGGCCCGAATCATGGCAATTGTCGACATGTATGATGCCCTGACCACCGACCGACCCTATCGCAAAGCCCTCTCAGACGAAAAAACTTTTACCATCTTACAAGAGGATGCCGAGAACGGCAAACTCGACCGCCACATAGTTAAAGAATTTATCAACATGATCAAGGAGAGGAGATAATGCCTACCAATAAAGGTTACCGGAATTTAAGGTTGCTACATCTTATTGTTGGAATTCTTTTCCTGATCTCCTGCCCTACATCGGAAGTTTCTGCTAACAGCGATTTTACCGACCTGAGTCTCGAACAACTGATGCAGATCAAGGTCACCTCCGCAGCTAAAAAAACCCAACCACTGGCGCAGGCGGCAACCGCCATCTTTGTCATCAACAGCGAAGATATTCGACGCTCAGGCGTCACCTCAATCCCCGAAGCCTTACGGATGGCTCCCGGGGTTCAGGTCGCCCACATCGACCAGAACAAATGGGCCGTAAGCATCCGCGGATTCAGCCGGCTTTTCTCTGACAAACTGCTGGTCCTCATCGATGGCCGGACCATCTACAATGCCCTCTTTTCTGGGGTGTTCTGGGACATCCAGGACACCCGGCTCGAAGATATCGCCCGCATCGAGATAATTCGCGGTCCTGGAGCCGCGCTCTGGGGAGCTAATGCCGTTAATGGGGTAATTAATATTATCACCCACAATAGCGTAGATACTCAAGGCGTTCAGGCAACCGTCATAGCCGGCGATGAAGAACGCCTGACAACCTCGCTACGCTATGGCGGCAACCTGAACAACATAGGCAGCTACCGTATTTACGGCAAATACATTAACCGGGACAGCTTCACCGACCATCATGGCGAGGCAGCCTGGGACGACCAGGATCTAATACACTTTGGTTTACGGGCCGACCTGCAACCTAATGCGTATCAGAGCCTGACTATCCAAGGTGATATATATGATGGAGAGAGCAACAGTCGGGTAACTCAGGCGCTTTTGCAAACCCCATGGAGTAAGCATGAAAAAGCTGAAATGAAAGTTAACGGCGGCAATCTTTTGAGCCGCTATGAACACACTTTCAGCAACAATTCCGAGCTCAGCTTACAGGCCTATTACGATCTTAACAATCGTAAAATGTTTATCGGCGACCTCAAAATGGAAACCATTGATATTGACCTCCAGCACCGTTTTAATTGGGGCGACAATCAAGAGATGACTTGGGGTCTGGGTTATCGCTATATTAAACATGATGTATCCCTATACCAACCCGATTTAGTCGTTTTAGGAAATCACAAACTTGATCTCTTCAGCGCTTTTTTCCAAGATGAGATCACACTGATCCCAGAACGACTCAAACTGATTATTGGCAGTCGCTTTGAGGATAATTATTTCAGCGGCTTTGAATTCCAACCCAGTGCCCGCATACTATGGACACCAACTAAACGCATAAGTTTTTGGACTGCAATTTCCCGGGCCGTGCGAACCCCTTCAACGAGTAATATTAATGCAATGTTCACCATAGCAGCGCTCCCTCCTGAGCCGCCGATCCCACTACCGGTCAAGGTCATGTATATCGGCAATAAGAATTTTAAATCCGAGAATCTCCTAGCTTTTGAAACCGGGGGTCGCATACAATTAAATGACAACCTTAGTATCGATGTGGCTCTGTTCTATAACCTCTACGACGACCTGATCTCTAGCGAAAACATGTCACTAACCATCACTCTCCCCTATATCACAGCCACGACCTATCCCGAAAACAACTCAAAGGCTACCACCTTCGGAGGGGAGTTGGTTATTGACTGGCTGCCGCTTAGTTGGTGGCATCTGCAGTTTGTCGGTTCCCTGATCGATATCGACTCCGACCCTGACAACTACCGAGACAAGGAGACACCCGAATATCAGTTCTCTCTCCGCTCAATGATCGATTTGCCCCACAACTTCGAATTTGATGCCTGGTTGAGAAGAGTTGATGAAATTCAACAACTAGAGATCTCTGACTATACTCAGCTGGATCTAAGAATCGGCTGGCGACCACACGACAACCTTGAACTAAGCCTGGTTGGCCAGAACCTGCTGCAAAGCCAACAGCTCGAGCAACTCGACGAGACAATTAATTTTAATCACACAGAAGTTGAACGCTCATTTTATCTAAAAGCAACCTTGGAATTCTAGAGCACCATCCGAGAGAAACCAACAACCCAATACTTGGTCATATTAAGTGATTGACTACTACAAATATAACAGGTCAAAACCATCAAGTATCAGACAATCTCTTTGCGAAAGCAAAGGTTTGCGATTCCTTTTACTGCTCACGGCCTTGGCTGGATTAGTCCTGACCCCATTGCAGACCTATGCGGACAAAAACAGTCTCCAGGAGTATGACATCAAGGCGGCCTTTATCTATAATTTTGCTAAATATGTAAGCTGGCCTGAAAAAACCTTTACATTTAAAAAGGAGCCCCTAATCCTGGGCCTTTTAGGCAAGCACCCCTTTGGATCAAAAATCAATGCACTTGATGGCAAAAAGATTCATAAGCGCACCCTGAAGGTCATAACAATCAAAAACTATGCCCAAGCCACAAAATGCCACCTGCTCTACATCAGCTCCTCGGAAAGCAGAAACCTGAAAAATATATGGCCTTTTCTGAAGACTAAAAATATTCTCACAATCTCAGACATGGATAATTTCGCCGAATCGGGAGGGATGATTGAATTGATTGTCAAAGACGACAAAATACGCTTTATCATCAACCCTCAGGCCGCCACTCGGGCCGGACTCAGCATCAGCTCACAACTGCTCAAGCTGGCCATCATCCTCCCACAGGGACCCTGATCATGTCAAAATTTTTTGCCAATCTCTCGGTGCGCAATAAACTAATCAGCGTAATCATGCTCACCTCAATTATCTCGGTGACCTCGGCTCTCTTTCTCTTCAACCTCAAAGAGATTTTCAACTACCGAAACATCATGCAGAGCAACCTCTCAATCCTGGCTCAAGTTGTAGGTAAAAACTGCACTTCCGCCCTGATCTTTAACGATCATAATAACGCCTCTGAAAACCTGCAACTATTTTCAAGTGAAAATGATATAAAAAAAGCCATTCTTCTGGACAACCAAGGCCAAACCTTTGCTGTCTACCAACATCCAGACCAAACCCATAAAAAAACCACCCCTAATTCAGAGTTCTTGCTGAAGCAGGTAATGAAAATTGATCATCAAGGCTGGCTTGAAGGTATGCCCTTTTTTGATCGTTATCTCGATCTTATGGAACCGATCATTTTCAATGATGAAAAAATTGGTGAACTCTATATCCAACAAAGTCTGGAAAAATTCTACTCACAGTTACTGACTCGATTCTGGACGCTGTTACTGATCCTCTTAAGCGCCACCTGCATCGCCTATTTCCTGGCCCAGAAAGGACAAAAACTATTTACAACCCCGATCACCAACCTGGTTAAAAACATCCACGACATCTCAAACCACAACAACTACCAAGTCAGAATGAAAAACCCCTACCAGCAGGAGTTTGGCGTCCTCATCTCAGGCTTCAACAATATGCTCAAACAGATCCAGAAACGTGATGATGAACTTGCAGCCCACCGGGATCACCTCGAAAATGAGGTCTGGAAACGAACCGAAGATCTGCAGAAGACCATGCTGGATTTAACCCGAGCCAAAGATGCGGCCGAGGCTTCGGATAGAGCCAAAAGTGAATTTCTGACCAATATGAGTCATGAACTGCGGACCCCACTTAACCATATTATCGGTTTCACCGATCTCGTCTTGACCGAAAAATGTGGCTCCGTAAATGAGCTCCAGAGTGAGTACTTAAACGATGTCTCAAACAGCAGTCAGCATCTCCTCTCCCTGATCAATGACATTCTTGATCTTTCGAAAGTCGAGGCCGGTAAGATGAAGCTTGAAACCAAACCCATTGAGCTGCAACCTTTTCTGGAGATGAGTCTGAAGATGATCCGGGAAAGAGCCCTCAAACATGGCCTCGCAATCAGCCTTGAGGTCGCCCCAGAGATCAGCATAGTGCAAGCGGATAAGCGTAAACTGAAGCAGATCGTCTACAACCTGCTGGCCAATGCCGCAAAATTTACGCCTGATGGCGGTAGCATCGGGGTCCGGGCTGAAATTATGAGCCACGAAGTAAGCCTAACAGATCTCGAGCAAAAGCCCCAAACATGGCTTAAAATCAGTATCAAAGATTCCGGCATCGGCATCAAGCAAGAAGATCTGGAGAGAATTTTTAAATCATTTGAACAAGCCGACGGCTCTCATAGCCGGCACTATCAGGGCACCGGCTTAGGTCTCTCCCTGACCCGACGCCTGGTGGAGCTGCATCAGGGCCGCATCTGGGCCGACAGTAAAGGGCCAGGTTTAGGGTCGACTTTTTCGTTTATCATTCCTTACACTGTAGGCACAAACCCAAACCTGGAAAGCTCAACAAAAATGACCTTATCAAGCTGGTCTTAACAATTAAGAACAAACAAATTAAACCGGTAAACTCCAGGAAAATATATGCTTAAAAAGAGTAACCAATGGTCAAAATTTTGGCTCGTAATTCTAATACTAGTGACTAACAGCAGTTTAAGCCGGGCCGAGAATTAAAACCTGGCTCAGCTCTCCCTGGAAGAATTGCTTAATGTCGAAGTGGTTACGGTCTCCCGCCTGCCCGAAAAGATTTTTCAGACCGCAGCGGCCGTCCACGTCATTACCGCAGAAGATATTCACCGCTCCGGGGCGACCTCTATTCCTGAACTCCTGCGCCAGGCTCCAGGTCTGGGGGTAACCCGCATCAACGACAGCAAGTACGCCATCAGCAGCCGCCACCTACTATCTCTGATTAATGACATCCTCGATCTCTCCAAGGTTTAATCCGGCAAGATGGAGCTTAAACTTACCAATATTGCAATTGCAGATCTCTTCGCGCAAAGTTTGGTTATGATCAAGGAAAAAGCCTTTAAACACAAATTGACATTGAGCCTGGAGATTGAAGAGGGATTGACAGAATTCCGGGGCGACAAAATGAAAATTAAACAGATTTTATATAATCTACTTTCCAACGCCGTCAAATTTACCCCCGATTGCGGTTCTATAGTGATCAAGGTAGGGAAAAGTGCATTAGGTATGACAAAAACACCTTCACAACAGGCAGGTGTCCATGATAAGAGCTACTGTAACTGGATAAAAATCCAGTTACAGGATTCCGGGCATGGTATCAAAGCCGAAGATCTGAAACGAATTTTTCTCTCCTTTGAACAAGCAGATGGCACCCTCAGCCGAAACTATCAGGGTACCGGTTTAGGTTTAGCCTTAACCCGAAACCTAGTCGAACTTCATCTGGGAAAAATCTGGGCTGAAAGCCCGGGACCAGGTCAGGGCGCAACTTTTCACGTAATTCTCCCGATAGTGTAAAAGCTGAACACATCTCAGCAAGCCGAGGAAACCGATGTCAGCTAAAACCATCCTGGTCATCGAGGATGACCTTCTCAACCTCAAGCTCTGCCGTTCGCTCTTACAAATGGAAAGTTTTAATATTCTGGTTGCCGAAACCGCTGAAGAGGGCTTAAGAATAGCCCGCGAAGAGCACCCCGATCTGATTCTGATGGATATCCAGCTCCCTGGCATGGACGGTCTTCAGGCAACCAGACTCATCAAACAAAATCCAGACTTACAGGACATCCCAGTCATCGCCCTGACCGCTCACGCCATGGATGGAGATGACCGCAAAGCTTATGCCGCCGGGTGCTGCGACTATATCACAAAACCGATTGAGGTTCGCAGCTTCAGCGACACCCTTAATCAATATCTGCAAAACAGCACCCAACCAGCTTCTGAACTTAGCCAAACTCCGCAGCTTTCGCAAAAGAGTTACAGCTCCAAGCTCTATCGAAAGAAGATCCTGATTGTCGACGATGAACTCTTAAATCGAAAACTGCTCTGCGGAATGCTCGCGGATGAACCCTACAACCTGACCACGGCGGCCAACGCAGCCGAAGCTCTGGCCAGCATCGAAAAACAAACCCCAGATATCATCCTGCTCGACATCATGATGCCGGTGATGGATGGGTTTGAGCTCACCAGACGACTTAAAAAGAGTCCCGAAACTAAGGATATCCCGATCATCCTGATTACAGCCCTGACTGAATACAACGACAAGATCAAGGGGCTCGCCGCCGGTGCCGACGAATTTCTTAATAAACCGGTTCAGGCTGAGGAGTTACTGACCCGCATCCAGTCTCTGTTGCGCATGAAGGAGTATCATGACCGCCTCTCCAGCAAAGGTAGCACCGAAGCGGTCTTCACCAGCCAAGTCGACCTTGAAAATGCGCATAACCAGTCCCTGCAAGAGAGCAAAACCGTCCTTCTGGTTGCCGAAAACCGAGAGAGCCAAGACCTGATCCAAACTCATCTAGCAGAACAACCCTACCGTTTCATGGCAGCGAAAAACGGCCGCGAGGCCTTATCGATAATCGAGAAAGAACCGGTCGACTGCCTCCTGATCGAAATCATGCTGCCCGACATGCATGGCTTTGCCCTCTGTGAAAAAATTCAAAAAAATGAGGCTTACCGTCATATTCAAACCATCGGCATAACCAATAAAAATGAGCTCTCCTTAAAAATCAGAGGCATCGAAGCCGGCTTTGACGACTATCTTATCAAGCCGATAAACTTCACGGAACTACAAGTCAGGATTAAAGCTCTGCTCAAAAAAAAGACCTATCTTGACCAGTTGCAGAACAAATACCATGCGGTGTTCCAGCAAGCCATCAGCGACTCTCTGACCGGACTCTACAATAATGCCTATTGCAAACACTTTCTCAAAACCGAGATGAAAAAAGCTGAACGTCAGGGTTATCCGATCTCGCTGATCATGGCTGACCTTGACAACTTCAAGCAGGTAAATGATAATTACGGCCATATCACCGGCGATCTTGTCTTAAAAGAGATCGCCAAAATCCTCTCTGACACTATCAGGGTGACCGATGTCGCAGCCCGCTATGGCGGCGAGGAGTTTACCCTGATTTTACCCTATACCGACCTCGAAATGGCAAGAACCCTGGCCGACCGTATCCTGCAGGCGGTGAGCTCACATGCGATTGCGCTCGAAAGCTCAAACAGCCCCCTTAAAATAACTCTGAGCCTGGGCCTGGCCAATTATCCTGAACACGCAACCTCAACCACAGAACTTTTTGAGTGTGCCGATCAAGCCCTCTACAGGGCCAAACAACAAGGCAAAAATTGCTGGACCGTTTTTCAGCCTTGCGGCTAACAGTAAAGACGTTAATCAGTAAGACGCTTCACAATAACCATACCCACATGCCAGCGCTGCAACCAAGCTTTAGGGTGTCTTGAAAAGGAGCAAACTAATATGTCAAGAAAGCAACCCCTGATACTCATTGTTGAAGATGATGAACTCAATCGGAAACTTTTTCGGGAGATTTTGAGCCTTGATGAGATTGAGACCCTCGAAGCTGAGGATGCTGAACAAGGGCTCATCCTGGCCCGCCAGATGCGACCGGATCTGATTTTAATGGATATTCAGTTGCCGGGCATGGACGGCTTGGCGGCAACCCGGCTACTCCGAGAGGATCAAGAGCTTAAAGATATTCGTATCATTGCCCTTTCCGCCCATGCCATGCAAAACGACATTGACGAAGCTCTGAAAGCGGGATGTAACGGCTACATCACCAAGCCTGTCGAAGTCGCCTCTTTTAACCAGAGAGTACTCGCATTCCTGGATTAAACAAGTACCTTTCAATAAAAGAAAAAACCATAAACTCCTGGGAGCGCAAAGATTGCAAGCCGCCCATATCGATATTCAAAAAACCCTCTGCAATGGATGCGGAATCTGCGTCCGAGTCTGTCCGGCCCGAGCCTTCTCAATCGTCGCGGAAAAAGCTGAACTCAGCGGCAGTTGCTCCTTTGCCTGTGACCATTGTGCGGCAGCCTGCCCGGCAGTAGCGATCACGGTAACCTTCAAAGAACCCCGAGAGCCCTTCAGCTTCACAAGTTTCGTTGACAAAACCCCAACAAAACAATCCCCTGTCGAGATGCCCGGCATGCTCAACTTAATGCGGGCTCGACGCTCCTGCAGAGCCTACAAGGAACGCCCGCTGAAACGTGAGATTCTCGAAGATCTCGTTAAAATCGGCCTGACCGCGCCCTCCGGCACCAACAGCCAGAAATGGACTTTTACAATCATTAATTCGCGCGTAAAAGTGCTCTCCTTCGGCGAGATGATTGCGGCTTATTACCAAAAACTTAACCGACTTTCGGAATCTCTATGGCTCCGCAAAGGTTTAAAGCTTTGCGGACGGCCGGAACTTGATACCTATTATCGGGAATATTATGAATCAATCAAGGAGGGGATGATATCCTGGTATGAGAAAAAGGAGGATCGGCTCTTTCACGGGGCCCCCGCCGCGATCCTGGTCGGATCCCAGCCGGGGGCCAGCTGCCCTCAGGAAGATGCGTTGTTGGCGACCCAGAATATGCTTCTGGGAGCCCAGGCCCTGGGCCTGGGCAGCTGCTTGATCGGCTTTGCCGTCGAAGCGCTGCGCCGGGACCGGAAAATCAAAGAGAGCTTAAAAATACCTGCCCATGAAAAGATCTATGCGGTCATCGCTTTAGGCTATCCCGCCATCACTTTCCCACGACCTGCCGGCCGCCGCAAGGCAGAGATCCGCTGGAGCAGCTGAAAAAAGCAAAAAATCAATTGTCCAAAACTTGACGAATTCTCTTTAAAACATCCTCAAACCTGTTTTTTATCGTTTAAAATTTTAATGGCCGGCAGCAAGATTCTGACCGTGGTGCCGGTACCATCCTCGCTGTCAATGGTTAAGGCCCCGTAATGGGTGCGCATGATCCCCACAGTTAAGGCCAGGCCCAAGCCGCGGCCGACAAATTTAGAGGTAAAAAAGGGTTCAAAGACCCGCTTGAGGTCAGTTTCACTAACCCCATGACCGCTGTCGCGGATCTGACAAAACGAGTACTCTCCATCCTCAAGCGGCTCAGCGAGATCCAAGGTCTGAAAAGGCAGAGGAAAAGAGTCGGCATGATAAAATTGGCGGCCGAAGCTTATCTCAAGCGTGCCAATATTTCCATCCATAGATTCAATGGCATTGGTGATAACCGTATCCAGCACCTCTTTTATCTGCTCATGATCCAAATCACAACCGAGAGGTTCCGGCGGCGCTATAAATTTTAAAGCGATTGAGGACGGAAAGATATGTTTAAGTTCAGTGATACTCTCCCGAGCCAGGTCGGCAAGATTTTCGCGCCTGAACTTACAGATTTTCTGGCCCACATAAGTGAGCATCAGGGAGCCGGTCCGAGAGGCCCCAAGGGCTGACCGCAAAGCATTGGCGATCATCTTCTGTTCGCCCGATCCGGCCATAAGAGTCATCTCGGCAAGTTCCAGATTGCCGATGACAGAGGTCATCGAATTATTAAATTTATGAGCAATCGCCCCGGCCATGGTTTTAAGACTATCATAACGTTTAAGCTCTTCCTGTATCCGAGCAGCCTCTAATTTATGCTGTTGCTGCTCTTTTTGCTCGGTAATATCTGTAGCCATCCCCAAACTGACCAAGCGGCCATCGGGCCATAAGATAGCCTGATCCCGAGATTGATACCAACGCTGGTTAATCGTACTTTGAAATTCCCAGACATAGGGCTCCTTCTGGGGCTCTCCGTGATCATCAAGAAGTTGCTCCCGGGGACAGAAACTGCAGGGCCCGCTCATCCCTTTCTGCAACACCTGCCAGCAGGGTTTACCCAAACCGGCCCCACCAAACATTTTTTCTCCGCCCCGATTCAAGAAAAGCATTTCATCACTCTTCATATCGATAACATAGACCAGAGCATCAATCGAATTCATCAAGGTAATAAACAGTTCGCGCTCTTTAGCAGCCCGTTTGACCGGCTCATCATGAGCCGCGATCTGCCGGGAAAGCTTGACAAAAGCAAAACCGATCCCGGCAAAACCCAGCAATAAAATAAGCCCATGCCATAAGATCGTTGTACGGTTGATACTCTCGGCAATCGCATACAAACCAGCCAGCGGCACCAGCACCCCAACCCCGCCCCGAATATCACCAACCTGGTAGCCCTCATGACACTTAAGACAGCCCGCAAGAGTTATTATGGGCCGCATCAAACGAGCATAGGACTGACCCTCAACCATGGTCAAAGCCCGAGCTTCGACAGCTCCCTTCTCAAACGAGAGCAGGGCTTGGTGCTCCCAGAGATCGGGCGCATTTTCCGGCCGTAACGGTTTAAGACTGGTTATATGCCCTTGAATACCATAATTCTCTCCGAACATTTCGTTAAACTGGCGGATCATATAGGCCGGGTTCATTAAGGTAAGTTTTCGATTTTTGTCGGTGACGATATCTCGATCAGGAATATGAGCAAGATGGGGGTTGGGCGGGGTTTTTTCGGCAGGAGGCACGTAGACACCGCCATGAACCGTCAACCATTGGCGGATAGATTGATCTTTGTTAAGATTGGCGACGGCGATATCGTAGCCGGTTTTTTCAGCACAATGCTTATGTTTAGTGTAGTGACTGATAAAAGAGAAACTGACAACCACGGCCCAGACCAAACCCAGTAACAGGCAATAACGCCGCAAAATCTGCTGCTGTTGCAAACCCGACTCGAGACTCGGTTCACGCATAGCCATCCCCCTCTAAATCTTAATAAGGCTTCTCTAAAAGAGAATAATCAGATCACTTGGCGCTGTCAAACTAAATCAATAAATGTAGCCCCACTTAAAGTAAGTTAAAAGGTAACTGTTCAGCGTAATTTAAATTTAGCCACAGACACACACAGACTCACACGGACAAAAACTTTTCGGGTCTGTGTGTGTTCGTGTGGGTCTGTGGCTGATAACACACGCTAAATATTCATTTTCATTCGTTGATTTAAAGTATAATCTCAAAACGCGCTGAATAGTTACAGTTAAAATTGATATCTCCTTGATAATTTCATGCTGCAAAGCGGTGTAGCTGGTTTCTCGGAACCAGAAGCAGCTTACCCAGAAGCTGCATCTCTTTGCTCTCCCCCTTGAGACTGATTTTGCGGATTTCATTGATCACCTTGGCGGCTGATGTCTGCCCCCAGAACCATTCCGCCAGACTCCGGCTGTCGGTCGGCTGGCCCGGCTGGGCTGAGACCGCGTCAAAATAAAACGCCTTAAGGTCCTCGGCCGCCATACGCAAGCCATCGGCAACTGAAATATTACCGATACCATCAGCAACAACTTCAAGCCTGACAAAAGCCGCAATAAATTCGGCAACCGCCTCCGGTGAAAGCCCTGAAACCCCTGCCGTAGTTTGCTTGTTTTTTGACAATGCCTGCTCATACCAAGTACTCATCTGAGCAAACTCCTCTAAAAACAACTCCAGTAAGAGCTCTTTCTCAGAGAGGTTCTCTTTTTTGGGACCGAAACTGACCGGACAGGCAATTTGCAGAACTGCTTGTGGCTGATCCTTCATGTCGGGAGCTTCTTCGCAAAAATCCTCGAGTACGGGCCCGTTTTCAGACTCTAAAAGCTTGAGTGCCTTTTTAAGGACAGAGGTTTGAAATTGAGGATTATTGGGCGCCCCAAAGGGTCGCCCAAGATCAAAGGGAACCCAGAGGGCCCGGGGCGGTTTTATCCTCTCAGTATGCTCCCGAATAAGACTTATCTGAGTAGTTGGGATTCCCGCTTCCTCAATATAATGTCCCAGCCCGCCAACGGCGCGCGTACAGTGAGGTCAGACGGGAACCAGGAGTACCGCATTAACGCCCTCCTTTTTCATGATTTCTGCAACATTTCTGGCCGTATCCTGCATCTGCTCAGGATCGGTTGCCCCCATGAATGAGTAGTGATAATCGGCAACGCTGCCAATGTCGCCATTTTCGGCAAGTTCCGTAAGGCGCTCCAGGGGAAAGACCAGATTATGATCCATCTGAAAGCCCGTGCGATCAAAGTTTGTGGAAATATGGCTCATAACCAGATCCGCCGCTGGAGTCCCTTTGGGAATAAGCCGGTAATCGGCGGCACCAATCCCAAAAGGACGGTCAGAACTAAGGTGTAGACCGGCGGTCGAGATCAAGGCCACTTTTCTTTCACAAAGCGGGGGACCGGCCACAAAAGGGGCCGTCGCAAAACCTTTACACGGCAGGGAGAGCAAATGATTCCTCTCTTCTTCTGAATATTTATCAAGACGGGCCATGGGTTTCTCCTTATAAAGTTAATTCAATCGTAAAATTAAAGTCATTAAATCAGTTGCTAAGCGCCAAAATCGAGCGCAGTGAATAAAGGCTGTTTTTGAGGTCGTTTTCATCCTTAGTAACTTTTGCCATCATGATACCGCCTTCAATCACCGCAACCATATGATTAGCAAGGATTTCTGCTTCCATCTCGATTTTGAGTTCACCGGCGGCCTTTGCCTGGGATAAAACCTCGGCAATAGCGCTCTTCCAGTTACCAAAAATATCGGCAATTTTACTCGCAAAAAGGGGATTGTTGTCACCCATTTCAAGGGCTGAATTGCCAATCATGCAACCCCCGACAAAGTTCATGCTTTTATGCCTTATAAAAACCGCATCAAGATAATTTGCAATTTTCTGCATCGGGGTCTGCCCGTGCAAAGAATCATCAACAAAAGTTGCTGATTCAGCCTTGACCTCTTCAAGGAAAGCAATCCCAATCGCCTCTTTATTCGGAAAATGAAAATAGAGATTACCTTTTTTAACGCCGGTAGCCTTTATAATATCACTGATACTTGTGCCCTTAAACCCTTTTTCATGGATAAGGGTTGTCGTCTCCCGGATCACCCGAGCTCTAGTAATTTGACCTTTTGTTACAGCTTCCATACGCCCTCCCTTACAAAAAACCAACCATTCGGTACATTTCTTAACAGAAACAGCTCAAATTGTCAAGTAATACGGTGGACCCAATTACAAAAAGAAAAGAAAAGGGTCAGTTCTTGACTTTACACAGCGTCTCAAGGGAGATGTGTAAAGTCAAGAACTGACCCCGATAGTTCCTTTGTTTCCCGCAAAGAAAGGTAAAACAAAATCAGATCATAAACTTACAACCTTGGCTTCGAGGAGGCCGTCGACCTTGAGCAGATCGTCGAGAACTTCCTGAGTAATCTGATTGTCAACAGAGACAAAAGAGACTGCTTTGCCCCCCTTAATCCGCGAGAGATTAAATCCGGCGATATTGACTTTATGATTACCGAGCACGGTGCCGACCCCGCCAACAATTCCCGGTTTATCAACATTTTTAAAGTAGAGATAGGTGCCCGCTGAGATCATCTCAAGCCGAAACTGATCGAGCATCAGGATACGGCCCTGATCATCTGAAAAGACGGTTCCGGCAACCATCATCTCCTCAAGATCGGTTTTAATCTTGACGACAAAAAGGTCGTTCATATTATCGAAACTGCTATTTTTTGATTCATAAACCGCCAGATTACGATCCCGAGCCAGATAAGGTGCATTGATAAAGGAGACCGTCTCCGGGACACTACGATCCATGAATCCTTTGAGAGCGGCACTGGTGAAGGGCTGAAAATTAAAGGGTGAATCAAAAATGCGCTCACCAAAGTCATCAATAAATTTTGCCCCCACCATAATCATCTCGATACGTTCCGGGCGACCGTTAACAACCTGGGCCGCCAGCCGCCCCATCGCTTCTGCAAGATCAAAATAGGCGCGCATCTCAGACGGCAACTGAGATCTCATGTAGGGGATATTGACAGCATTCTCATAGGATCGGTCGTTGAGAGCATTAACCACCTGTTCGGCGATAATGACAGCCACCCCCTTCTGCCCTTCGGCCGTATTAGCGCCAAGATGAGGGGTTACGAAAACATTGTCCAGCTCAAGTAAAGGATCCTCACCGAGCGGCTCGCGGCTGAAAACATCGACACCGGCAGCAAAGATTTTTCCGCTTTTCACAGCTTCATAAAGAGCATGTTCATTGACAATACCACCCCGAGCACAATTGATCAGGACCACACCATCCTTCATACGTGAAATCTCTGCGGCCCTAACCATATCAGTGGTCTCATCGGTAAGCGGGGTGTGAAAAGTAATAACATCACTGAGCTCATACAACTCCTCCAGACTCTCGCACAAACGCACCCCTTGGGCTTCAGCTTTGACCTTTTTGACATAAGGATCATAAGCGATCACTTTCATGCCGAAACTCTTGGTTCGGGCCGCGACATTACCGCCAATACGCCCGAGCCCAACAATCCCTAAAGTCTTGCCATAGAGCTGAATCCCCATATATTTTTTACGATTCCACTCTTGGTTTTTCAAAGAGTTATTGGCGGCCGGAATTTTGCGACAAGCCGAGAGCATCATCCCAATCGTCAGCTCAGTCGCGGCAATCGTATTACCAGTCGGGGCATTCATAACAATTATCCCCTTGATACTGGCCGCCTCAATATCAACATTATCAAGGCCCACCCCGGCCCGGCCAATAATCTTCAGCCGCCCCGGATTTTCAATAAGATCTGCGGTGATAGTGGTACCGCTGCGCGTAACAATTGCATCATAATCACCAATTATCTTTTTCAAATCTTGATTGTCAATGCCAACCTTGATATCGACGGCAATGGCGCTGTCCGCCTCAAGGATTGCGACCCCATCGGGATCGAGATTGTCGGTGATTAAAACTTTGAAACGTGCCATGACTGAGACCTCACTTAAGTTGAAAGTTGACCGTTTAAAATTTCTGAATCAAGTAAAACCAACAAGAACCTCGCAACTATCAGACCGTGAAAAAAAGGGCAAGCTTATATTTAAGGGGGGAAACCTTAAAAAGCTTGACGGTATATAGACAACCTGTTAATGCGAGTGCCTTAAATCGTAATATCAGCACCCAATCATTTCTGCCTAAAGGAGACCGTTATGAGAAAGATTTCGACCTTGATTCTGGCTCTAATTTTCAGCTTTATGATGTTAGGTAGCGGCCTCACTGCTGAAACCATTAAAATTGGTTTTAATATCCCCTTGACCGGCGAGATTCCAAAGGTTGGCGAATCCTCAAAATTTGCCGCTGAGATGCTTAAAGCTGACATCAACGGCCAGGGCGGCTTACAGGTCGGTGACAAAAAATATGAGCTCGAGTTCGTCTATGAAGATAATGAATCTAAAGCCGAATCTGCGGTAGCCGTCGCCCAGAAGTTGATCGACCGCAATAAAGTCTTAGCCATCATCGGCCCCAACTCGAGCAAACAGGCGGTTCCGGCTGGTGAGATCTGCGATTTGAATCAAACTGTCATGGTTTCACCCTGGTCGACCAACCCCGATACCACCATGGATCGCCCCTTCGTCTTTCGGGCTGCCTTTTTAGACCCCTTTCAAGGTCCGGTTGCCGTCGATTTCGCGATGGAACAGTTTAAAGCCAAAACCGCGGCCGTCCTCTACGCTCTGGCCAACGACTACAGTAAAGGTCTGGCTGAAATTTTCAAAGCTGACTTTGAAAAGAAAAACGGCAGCAGCTCAGTTGTCGGTTTTGAAAGTTATGGTGACAAAGATCAAGATTTCAGTGCTCAGTTGACCAAGATTATTGCCGCTAAGCCCGATTTCATCTTCTTGCCCAACAACTACAATGAAGTTGCCTTAACTGTTAAACAGGCCCATGACCTAGGTTGGAAAGGCCCGTTTATGGGCTCTGATGCCTGGGGTTCTGCCGAACTTATGACTCTGTGCGGCGACGACTGTATTGGTAGCTTCTTCTCCACCCATTACGCTGCCGCTGGCGCCCAGGGTGCAACCAAAGAGTTCATCGACCGCTACAGCGCTAAATATGGCTATGTCCCGGATGACGTTGCAGCCCTGACCTGGGATGCCACCCGTCTGGTTCTGCAAGCCATCCAGGAAAATGGTAACCTGAGCGGCAAATTGCGAGCTGATCGTAAAGCTATTCGTGCAGCCATGGGCAACATCAAAAGTTTTGCCGGGATTACCGGCAGCATGAAACTCGACGAACAGGGCGATCCCATCAAATGTGCCATAGTTGTTCGCATCAATGAAAAAGGCGAATTTGTTTTCACCAAATCGGTCTGCCCCTGATTTATGGTCCAGCCACCTCGATGTGGGAACAGACCTTCAGTTTGCGCCCGAGCGGAGCAAAGAAGTGCCCTTGGGATATCCCCGTCGAGCGCCAGGCGAAGCGAAACTCACTCATTTTCTCTGTGGGTTAAGCGCCAATCACAACAAAGCCGAATATTTACCATTCAACGTAAATATTTGGCTACGTTCTCTTAAAGTCATAGAGGATGGTTGGGGATTTTGCTTCACCCTCACAACGGGGTCACACCACAAGGGTGCTAGCTCGCTAAGCTCACAGCGAAGCCTGGGGTACTGACGCACCTTTTACCAACAATAACCCCAATCCCGGCAGAAAAACAACCCAAATCCAAAATTTGCCATTTAACTTTTCAACCCCAATAAAAACCATATCTCGTGTTTGATATCCTTTTACAAAATATGCTTAACGCCCTGCAGTGGGGCAGCTTTTACTCCCTGATTGCCTTGGGCTACACCCTGGTCTACGGGGTTTTGCGGCTGATCAATTTCGCCCATGGTGATATTGTTATGGTCGGGGCTTATATTGCCTTTTTTATCTCCAGTCTCCTGCTTGGACAATATGGGATGCCGGCATTCTTGCCGGGCTGGGCCGTCTTAGCCTTAACGATCCCCCTGACCATGGTCTTGACCTCTCTGGTTGGCGTCACTCTGGAACGGATCGCTTACCGTCCTTTACGCCGCAAAGGAGCCAACCGTCTCTATGTCGTAATCACGGCCCTAATGGCCGGATTAATCCTGGAGAACGGCAACCTCCTGGTTCTCGGAGCAAGCCGCAAGAAATTTCCGGAAATGATCGACAAGGTTGTCTATAAATTCGGCTCAGTCTATGTCACCAACCTCAAGATCGGGGTGATCCTAACGGCAATCTTGAGTTTTATAGTGCTCCACTTAATCATCACTAAAACCAAAGTCGGGATGGCCATGCGGGCCATCTCATATGATAAGTTTGCCGTCCCTCTGATGGGTATTCCGATCGATACGGTTATTGTTTTTACTTTTGTTTTAGGCTCCGCAATGGCGGGACTGGCAGGTATCCTCTTTGCCCTCTCCTACCCGGTTCTGGATCCCTATATGGGTATGTCAATCGGCTGGAAAGCCTTTATCGCCGCCGTTGTCGGCGGCATCGGTGATATTCGTGGAGCTTTTGCCGGAGGCTTTATTCTCGGCATTATCGAGATCTCAGTCGTTGCCGTCTTTCCGTCATCATATCGGGATCTGATCGCTTTTTCGATACTCCTGCTGATTCTAACGGTCAGGCCAACCGGACTCTTTGGAGTCGCCCAAACCACAAAAATATAATGGCTTCGTAAAATACTAAATGAAACGTTTCAGTGTCCCAATTCTGCTTGTTGTCCTCCTGACCACCCTGATGGGATTGGCCTGGTTTGAGGTTATCGACCTCTACATCCAGACTATCATTCTCTTTATGGGTATCAACATCATCACCTCGACCAGCCTTAACCTGGTTAACGGTAATATGGGAGAGTTCTCTTGCGGCCATGCCGGTTTTATCGCGGTGGGAGCCTATGTCTCTTCAGTTTTGTCGGTGGCTCTATTTACCAAGAGCAGAACTTTCGGGGCCCCTTTGCTACCCCCGGAACTGGCGGCTTACGGTTTCCCGCTGGTTCTGATTATTGGCGGTCTGGCCGCCGCCCTTACCGGCCTTTTAGTGGCCCTCCCCTCATTTCGCACCCGGGACGATTATCTGGCGATCATCACAATTGCTGCCAACTATATAATCATTTCGACGATCATTAATATTGACAAAATCGGGGGTGCCCGTGGTTTCATGGGCATGAAACGGGTAATTTTTGCGATGGAGAAGTGCGCTGAGATTCCCTGGATGATACTCTGGGTCTTTCTCTTTATGGTTCTTTCCGTCCTGATTATCCGCCGCTACATGAGTTCAACTTACGGCAAAGGGGTCGAAGCGATCCGCCAGGACGAAGTCGCGGCCGAGATCATGAGCGTCAATACAAACCGCATCAAGCTTGTCACCTTCATGATCTCCTCCGGGCTGGCCGGAATTGCGGGCGGCCTCTATGCCCATACCATCGGCTATGTCAACCCTAAATCATTTGACCTTTTAAAATCGACTGAGGCCCTGGTCATGGTCTATCTCGGCGGCATGGGATCGATCTCCGGATCAATCATTGCGGCCGTTGTTTTCACTCTGATGCTTGAACTCTTAAGACCCTTGCAAATCATCAAATGGGTGGCAATTCCCCTGCTTCTTATCATTATCATGCAGTTTCGCCCCGAAGGGATCATGGGTAATCGCGAACTCAGCGATATTTTCCCGCGCCTGAAAAAATTCTACAAATTTAAATAGCCACCTTTTACCAATGACTTTACTGCAAATAAAAGATCTGACCCAACTTTTCAGCGGCCTCTGTGCCGTTTCAGAACTTAATTTAAGCATTGAGAAGCGCGAGCTCGTCGGCCTGATCGGCCCCAACGGGGCCGGCAAAACCACCGTCTTTAATATAGCCAGCGGTTTCTATCAACCAAGCCATGGTGAGATTATTTTTCAGGGCCGCAACCTGGCCGGACTTAAACCGCATCAGGTATCAGCTCTGGGAATCGCCCGCACCTTTCAAAACATCCGCCTCTGGAAAGAGATGTCGGTCCTTGACAACATTCTTGTCGCTCAGCACTTTCATCTGGGTTACGGTTTGGGCAGCCTTTTTTTCAGAACCCCGCGCTATTTGAAACGAGAGCGGGAAATTCGCCTCAAAGCGATGGAGTTGCTTGAAATTTTCAAGATCGATAAATTTGCCGAAGAGAAGCCCGGCAACCTGCCCTACGGCATGCAGCGCAAGGTTGAAATCGTCCGCGCCCTCTCCTCGGGCCCCAAACTCCTGCTTTTAGATGAACCGGCGGCGGGCCTGCAATCAACTGATGTCACCGAGTTGATCTCCCTGATAGAGTGGGTTTTCGAGCAATTTGATTTGAGTATCTGGATGATTGAGCACCAGATGAAAGTCGTTATGAGCTTATGTTCACGCATTGGCGTGATCGATTTTGGCCGTCTCATCGCCAGCGGCACCCCAACCGAGATCCAGCAGAGCCCGGAGGTTATTAAGGCCTACCTGGGCGACGACCAACTGTAATGAATTCTATGACACCCCCACCAACACCTCTGCTTGAAGTGCGCGACCTTGATGTTAGATATGGTAATATTGCGGCTTTGCACGGCATCAGTTTCAAGGTTGAAAAAGGTGAGATCGTCACCCTGATCGGAGCTAATGGAGCTGGCAAGACGACAACCCTGCATGCCATCAGCCGGCTTCCACCACCCGAAGCGCCTCGTCTTTTTGCCGGAGATATCTTAATCAACGGCCAATCGATTATCAAAACTGAGGCCCATGATGTCGTCCGCAAACTTCACTGCGCTTTAGCACCCGAGGGCCGCCATATCTTCGGCAACCTGACGGTTACTGAAAACCTGACCCTGGCAACCTTCTCACGCCCTAAAGATGACAATTTAAGTAAAGATTACGAACACGTTTTTGAACTTTTCCCGCGGCTGGCTGAACGCCGCCATCAACGCAGTGAATCATTAAGCGGCGGCGAGCAGCAGATGCTGGCCGTCGGCCGCGCCCTGATGTCGGGCTGCACCTTTTTAATGCTTGATGAACCCTCGATGGGCCTGGCACCGCTCCTGATGTACGATATGTTTCGGGCTCTGAAAAAACTCAACCAGGATGGCATGACTATCCTCCTGGTTGAACAGAATGCAAAGCTTGCCCTGGATTTTGCCCATCGCGGTTATCTCCTGGAAACCGGTGAAATCATCCTCTCGGGCAACGCCGCTGAACTTCTGCAGAACCCCGACATCCACAAAGCCTACCTGGGTCACTAAAAATCTTCAAGTAAATTTCCAGATAGCCACAAACGACAAGTTACAACCGTTTGCAAAAATTTTGGATTACCAATTACCGGGCCTAAACCTTTTCAAGCAATGTTGTTAAAACCCCGCACTGACGCTTGATCTCACCATAAAGCTCGCCAGCACCACCATTTCCACTCTCCTCCTTTGATACATGATTCTCTTTGACTTCGCGCTTTAGATAACCGACCTCCAACAGGGCAATAAAGTTGTTGGCGATTACTTCAGGATCATACTTTGTTCTTTCCGGTCGATACCACTTGTAAATCCAATTGCACATCCCTAAAATCGCATAAGCTTGCAATTGGGGGTCAAGTTCCCGAAACAGACCCAGAGCAATCCCCTCCTCAATAATCTCTTCTATAATCCGCGTGTAACGCCTCTTTTCCTGACGAATCTTCTGAAAGTCCTTTTCCGGCAACTGACTCTCTTCACTAAAGAAAACTGAGAACATGGAAAGATCTCTAACGATGATATTTTTGATATGATTGTCTATGATCCGTCTTAATTTCTCATCTGGTGGCAGATCCATACGCCCAATTTCATAGGTCTCCTGAAAAATTTTTTCAAAGGCCTGGGTGTAGATAATCGAGAGCAGATCATCTTTGCTGGAGACATAATGATAGATCCCAGCTTTACTGATTCCGATCTCCTTTGCCACATCATCAAGAGACGTAGACTTATACCCTTTTTTGCAGAAAAGAGTGGCTGCAACTTCGATGATCTTCTGCTTGCGAATACTCTTGTCCAAGCCCTTGAATGCATGGGCACCTGCCATCTCACAACCTCCTATCTGATCATTTCCATAATAAAAAAAGAGAATAACACTTTTTTGATTAAAATAAAACCAAATCCCCAACAAAAAAATAGTTGACAATCCTGACAATATAACTTAATCTACCGTCCAGTCAGTTCAGCTTACCGTCTAGTCGGTAAGCTGAACACCTTCAAAGAGAGCAACCTTTTATTTTCCAGACAGATCAGCAGGGTACCAACTTTAAGGTTTAACGACAAATTACCCAAAGGAGACTATCATGGCCGAGGAAACTGCAAAACTTCCGTGGGAAGAGAGAACTCTCTACTCCTTAGATCACACAAGAAATAAAGCCCTCACCATTAAGCGAGCGGAAAAACTGAAAAGATTAATCAAACTTGATTATGCCGCTTTCTGGAATGAGGTAGCCCATGATATCGAATGGTTTAAACCCTGGGATAAAACTTTAGAAGCCGGCATTCCAAGCACACCAGAGTTTAAATTCTATGCCGGCGGGTACTCTAATGTCTGCTACAACATGCTGGATCGCCATTTAAAAAATGGCGCCGAAAATCGCCTCGCCCTAATCTGGGAAAGTGAGTCCGGAGACAAAGTTGAAGAGTACACCTACAAACAACTATACCATGAAGTTTGCAAATTTTGTAACGCCCTTAAAGATATGGGGATTAAAAAAGGTGACAAAATAGCTATATTTATGCCGAACTGTCCCACCACAGCCATTGCGATCCTTGCGGCTTATCGCATGGGGCTTATATTCATGCCCCTGTTTACTGGCTTTCCCGTCGAATCTCTACGGGTCAGGTTCGACGATTTCAAACCCAGCATAATTGTGACCGTAGACGGCACCTATCGCCGGGGCAAAGTTATCCCGCTCAAAGAAACCGTTGATGAAACCTTAAAACAATCGCAAAGCATAAAGAAAGTTATTGTCAAAAGAAATGCTGGCAACAAAATCAACATGACAGACAAAAGAGACTACTGGTGGGACGATATCACAAGTAACGCTGCCGATGAATATCCGGCCGAGCCAGTCGAAGCCAATGAAATTCAGTGCGTCATGTATACAAGTGGGACCAGTGGCAAACCAAAAGGCGCAGCCCTGGCGGGGGTCGGTCTAGCTGTACAAACCTGCCTTGGCGGGAAAATTGAAGCCGCCTTATCTCCAGGTGATGTTTTCTACTCTCTTAACGACAATTCCTGGGCTGGCAGTGAGTTTCATGCTCTCTTGCCACTATGGCTTAACGGCGGCACCTTAGTCTGGCAGGAGGGCGCCGCTTTCGCGTTACCCTCATTGGCAAGATTTTACAATACTATTGAAAGATATAAGGTTAACAAGGTTCATCTGGCACCGACTGTACTAAGGATGTTAAAAGCTGCCGGCGCAGGGCTTTTTGCCGCAAAAGACCTCTCCAGACTGGAACTTATGCTCTGCATGGGGGAACCTTTAAGCCCTGAATTGTGGAAGTGGACTTTCGAAGAAATCGGCAAAAAAAATATGTTCCTCAACAATGTTGGTGACATGACTGAACTCGGGGGCTGCATTATACAGCCAATAGCCTTTATCGACCCCATGAAACCCGGCGCCATGGGCCGCATAGACAGCCCCATGGGAGGAGTTGCAGTTGCGGTTATTGACGACGACGGTAACGACCTGCCTTTTAATACCAGAGGGAATATGGTCTTTAAAAAACCGGTTCCTGGGGCCAGTCGAACTTTGTGGGAAAACCATAAACGCTATCTGGACGTATACTATGAAGCTTATAAAGATAAATGGCTCTGGGTTGTACAGGACGAAAGTGTGATTGATGAAGACGGATATTTCTGGATTCTGGGCCGCCTCGACGACACTATTAATGTTGCCGGCCACAGATTAACCACTTCCGAGATCGAAGGGGTGGTGGTCAAATGCAATGCGGTTGAAGCCGTTGGTGTAGTTGGCATACCTGACCCCATAAAAGAGCAGGTTCCGGTCGCCTTCATAAAATTAAAAGAGGGCGTGGGTGAAAGCGATACTTTAAGAAAACAGATAAACGATGAGATAACAAACAACATCGGCAGTTTCGCAAGACTGGAGGAGATGATTTTTGTTGAACAACTACCGACAACTATTTCCGGGAAAATAATGCGTCGGGTTCTCAGAGATATCCGGGTAAGTGGAAAAATCAGTGGCGACCAGACTTCACTTGAGAATACCGGGAGCATCGACCTACTCAAAGAAGCAATCGACAAGGTTAAGTCCTCAAAATAACCGCAAAACAATAATTTAGAATATTCATAGGTTTAAAATGAAAGATACAGAATCACTTTACAACCTTGAAGCTATCAAAGAGATAGCCGAAGAGAAACAAAAGTGGCAGGAGAGTTCTAGACTTGCGGGAAGTAGCAACGATAAAGAATACCAAACCCTGTCCGGCTTGAATCTGAAAGCAATTTACACTCCGGAAGATATTTCCGAGATGGATTATGCAAAAGATCTCGGTTTTCCTGGAGAAGCCCCCTTTGTTAGAGGCGTACATCCAACCATGTATCGGGGACGCAAATGGACAATGCGTCAATTGGCCGGTTTTGGCCCTCCGGAAGAGACCAATAAAAGGTATCGATTTCTTTTAAAAGAGGGGGCCACCGGCATAAACGGGGTTTTCGACTATCCGACCCTTAGAGGGTATGACTCTACCGATGCCATTGCCAGAGCCGATGCTGGTCGCGGCGGGGTCGCGATTGATACTCTCGATGATATGCGTATCCTCTTTGACCAGATCCCAATTGAAAAAATCAGTACCTCCCTGGTGACCAGCCAACCAATCTGCAATATCACAATTCAATCGATGTATTTTGCCAACGCCTTAAATAGAGGGCTCAAATTAAAAGAGCTTCGCGGCACCAGCCAAAATGATTTTATGATGGAGACAGTGGTCACCGCCTCTCCGGAAGTATTAACACCTGAGATGTCTTTTAAACTGAGCTGTGATGCAATTGAATTTTGCACTAATCATGTTCCAAACTGGAACCCGATTAGTTTTTCCGGATACAACTATAGAGAGTCCGGATGTTCTGCAACCCAGGAGATCGCCTTTGTTATTGCCAATGCCATCGCTTGCACCGAAGAGCTGACAAAGCGCGGACTTGATGTCGACAGTTTCGCTCCCCGCCTCAGTTTTTTTCTCTCCGCCCATAATGATTTTTTTGAAGAAATTGCTAAATATCGGGCCGCCCGGAGAGTCTGGCAACGCATCATGAAAGATCGGTTGGGATCCAAAAACCCCCGCTCCCAGGCTTTCAGGTTCCATGTACAAACCGCCGGGGTCGCCTTAACCGCACAGCAACCCCTTAATAATATTACCCGCTCTGCCTATCACGGTTTAGCGGCGGTTTTAGGCGGGGCTCAATCGGTTCACATCGACGGCTATGATGAAGCCCTGTGTACGCCAACTGAACTATCAGCGCTGACAGCGCTACGCACAAACCAGATTCTGCAGATGGAAACCAGGACGACAAACACCATAGACCCCTTAGGGGGCTCCTATTTCATCGAATCATTAACTTTTGAACTTGAAAAACAAATAATGGCTCAACTGGAAGAAATTGACCGAAAAGGTGGTATTATTACGGTGACCAGAACAGGCTGGATACACCGAGAGATTGCCGACTCAGCCTTCAAATATCAAGAGGCTGTTGAGTCCGGCGACATGCCAATAGTTGGGCTTAATTGCTTTCAGCAAGAAGATGAAGAGTTGCCCTTAGAATTCTTCGAGGTCCCGGAAACCCTGAGTGTCCAGGAACAGAAACTTGAAAAAATCAAAAAAGAGAGAAGCTCTTCGGCAGTGCAACAGGCTTTGGATGACGTTTCCCGCTGTTGCGATGAAGGAGGCAACATGATGGAAGTCATGCTCAAGGCTGTAACCAGCTACGCTACCGAAGGAGAGCTCTCCCAGACAATCAGAAAACGGCGCGGTACATGGCAGATGCCTCTTTTCTAAACGCAAAATAATCAATTACAATAATTGCACAAGGAATATTTACAATGGATAAAAAAATAAGGGTGGTAATCGCCCGCCTCGGGATGGATGCTCATTGGCGAGGCAGCGTCATTGTTGCCAGAGCATTGCGTGATTCAGGTATGGAAGTAATCTATTTAGGCAACCAACTACCGGAAAATATAGTTAACATCGCCGTACAAGAAGATGCTGATGCAATTGGGCTAAGCACACTTTCCGGCAACCATATGCTCCTAGCCCCTGAAGTCGTAGAGGGATTGAAAGAGCAGGGCATGGAACAAACCATCGTATTTGTCGGTGGAACCATCCCCCCGCATGATATTCCAAAACTTAAAGAGGCTGGGATTAAAGCCGTTTTTGGTTCAGGAACCCCCGTGCAAAAAACCATAAAATTTATCAATGATTCATGCAAATAAAAATTAAGGTGAATCCAAAGAACAGAATTAAAATCCTCCAGAACAAGCTCCAAAAACTAAAGCTGGGCGGCGCTTTATTGTTTTACTCCAGAGACATATTTTATTACACGGGTACGGCGCAACCGGCATATCTTGTGGTGCTTCCTGAAGACTTTTTTTTATTTATCAGAAGCGGTTTTGGATTTGCTGTAAACGATATATTTATTGAAAAAAATAAGGTGATTGAAGAACGTAAATTGGCAAATATTTATAACGAGCTGTTTACTCAGACAAAAATTGCTGAGAAAAAAATCGCTACTGAAATGGACATTCTGCCAGCAAAACAGCTTCACGAATTTAAAACAATCTTTTCAGGTTACGAGTTTTGTGATGTTTCCCCCATTGTTTTGGAACAAAGAAAAAAGAAGGATGAATCTGAAATAACCAATATCAGGAAGGCTTGCAAAATAATTGACCTGGGACATCAGGCCGTTTTATCCGACTTAAGAGATGGGATCACAGAACTTGAGCTTGCGGCTGCCGTCGAAAACGCCCATAGGTTAGCAGGACATGAAGGAATCTTTTTTGTCAGACTACCCGATTTTTTTATGAGTCGAGGCCCGCTTTCATCAGGGCCAAACCTATTCAAATTCAGTGGTGTAGTTTATTCCGTGACAGGGGTAGGATTAAGTCCGGCGGTCCCGGCAGGTCCGTCCAGACGAACTATTGCAAACGGAGACATAGTCGTTGTTGACATCCCAACGATGACAGGCGGATATCATGCAGATCAAACCAGAACCTACACCTTGGGTAAAGCTGATGAAAAACTTAAAATCATGTACAGTAAATTGAAAGAGATTGCCGACTCGCTTATAGAAAACATAAAACCAGGCATGGAGTGTAGTCAAATTTATCAGATGGCAATAAAAAGATCAAAAGAACTTAACGTAAGCGAAACTTTTCTAAATTTCGGCAAAGGGAAAAAGAGTCGACTTATCGGTCATGGCGTTGGCTTAGAGCTGAATGAACCTCCTATAATTTCAGATTACGAACATTCTACAATTTCAGAGGGTTACACGATTGCATTGGAAATGCATATGATGGATGAAAATATCGGAGTTATTAAATTGGAAGATACAATTTTAATAGGTCATAATGGAAATGAGCTATTAACAAAAAGCCCAAGACATCTTTTTGAAATATGACAGCTTAAAAAACAACTTCCGATCCATCTTTATGCTAACCACAAAAACCTTGCGCCGACAAGATTTACAAAATGTCGACGCAAGGTTTTTTTGTATCCAATCCCCTGTCTTCATCCATAACACTCAGCAAAAAATTATCCTACAAAGGACTTGACAAAAGGCAACCTGACATGTTTGAAACGCGTGCAAATTAACTCATTAGCAGGTTCCGGTAATATGGAAATATACGATGCTCATGGACACTACCTGTGGCGCGATTCCACAGAAAAATGTACCCCTCATTTTACGACGTTAAAGAAAAAAGCACCTGAAGCATACAAAAATTTCACTGACTGGCCCGGTTTAGTCAATCAGTATATTAAAACAGTACAAAAGTTAATCAATGATCCAGTCGTCTTGCAAAAGATTTTCCGGGATAATTATCTGGAAACACACCAAAAGAGAGGATAATAACTGTGGAACAAAAATGTCGCTTTACCATCAACCTGGATGTCCGCTTCAGGGATCTTGATGCGATTGGCCATGTTAACAATTCAACCTATCTGACATATATGGAAGAGGGCCGAAAAGAGTTTTTCGGCCAGCTTTTCGATGTCTGCTCACCCCATGAGTTCCCCTTTGTCCTCGCCAAAATCTCCTGTGATTTTCGCAAGTCGATCCAGCCCGACACCAAAACCGTGGCTGTGGATATCTGGATCACCCATATCGGCCGAAAAAGTTTCTCCTTTAAATATGAGATCTATGATGCAAAAAATCCTTTATGCCTCTTTGCAACCGGTGAATCCGTCCAGGTTTTCTATGATCACAAAAACAAGCAGACCAATGTGATCCCTGACGCATTTAGGCTAAAGGTTAAAAATTACATCGCCTGAGAAGGAGAAGCAAAACTCATCGGACCCTGAAAATCGTCTTATTACGACCCGAGCCTTTCGCCTTATACAACATCTCATCAGCCCGCTGCAGAAGTTCATCAAGGCTCCTGGTGGTGGAATCCACCTTTGCCACCCCTTCACTTATAGTACAGCTAACCAGCTCTCCATTTTCAATTATGATCTCAAGTTCTTCAACTTTTTTTCTAAGCAGATCAAGTCTTTCGACAACGCACCCCTGATCTGAGTGGCGACAGAGAACGGCAAACTCTTCGCCGCCGAGACGACCGAAGATAGAGTCCGCATCAATGTTTTCAGCAATTACCCGGGTCACGGCCTTAATCACCTGATCTCCCACAGAGTGACCATAGGTATCGTTAATATTTTTAAACTTGTCGATATCGATCATGGCCGCATATAAGTTCTCTGCGTCCTGAGTAAATTTACGCTTTGCCAATTCAAAAAATTTACGCCGGTTATAGATACCGGTCATGGGGTCGTGCGAGGCGAGAAATTCGAGTTTGGCAATCATCTCCTGATGTTCAAGTTGAATTTTTACCCGGGCGAAAAGCTCCTTGGGCTTGAAGGGTTTCGTGACATAGTCCACCCCGCCCTCATCGTAGGCTTTCTCAATCGCATCCTCATCAGTTTTGGCTGTAATAAAAATGATGGGAATATCCTTCGTCTTTTCATCTTCTTTAAGTCTTCGACAAACTGCGTAACCATCCATGCCGGGCATCATAATGTCAAGCAGGATCAGGTCGATCTTCTCTGTAGCGACAATTTCCAGAACTTCAGCGCCACTGGTCGCTTCGATGATATCATAGTCGCAAAGCAGTTCGAGCAGAATATCGAGATTGGTAACTGTATCATCAACCGCCAGAATTGTGCTTCTTGACACCATCATTCATCACCTTCCATAAAGGCAATCGCTGCCTTAAACTCCCTCGCCTTGACAAACTCTTCTAAACCGTCAAAGCGCTTTTTTTGGGCCGGATTAAGCCGGTACTGTTTAAGATCTTCAATGAGCGGGGCACACTCTCTTGAACGTCGCCGTAAAAGTGCAACTTTAAGTGAGTCAATTTTTTCAGCAAAAAAATTATCACTCAGCTCGTTCCCGGAACTATCCTGGCTGGGGTTACTTGCGCTCACGTTTTGGCTGAACCGGCTTGGCAGGTTTATCTCGATTTCAGCAATCACCTGCTCCAATTGAGATAACAGTTGCGGCAGTAGAGTTGCATCCGGCCGCGCTTCGAGGTCCAAACATGTCTGATGCAGGGTTTGGGCCCCGATATTAGCACTCAACCCTTTAAGTGTATGGATGACCCTGGCGGCTCTATCATAATCTTTAAAATCCAGCTCAACCCCTTTAAACTCTTCGATAAAACTTTGCAAAATCTTAGCATAAAGCTCCTCATTGCCAGAGAGGTGACGTAAACCTATGGCCACGTCGATAAGCTGAAAGTTTTTATTCGCAAAAACTGAAGCATCAGCTTCCTTGACTGTCGCAGATTCATCTCCACCGTAACTTAGTTTTATCGATATTCCTGCCATAAAACGTAAGAGCACTGCATATAATTTTTCGACCTCAATCGGCTTATTAAGGTGTTCCTGCATCCCGGCAAGCCGGGTTTTCTCTACATCTGCAGTCATCGCATTTGCGGTAAGGGCGATAATTGGTATATTAGGATTATCTTCCCGAATTATTTTAGTGGCTGCATAGCCATCCATTATCGGCATCTGCAAGTCCATTAAAATCAGATCAAAACTTTTAGATGAATTTAAGGCCACGGCCTCCTGGCCATTATCGGCAATCTCAATCTCGATACCGCTGCCCTCCAGCAATCCCAGGATAATCTCCTGATTGATATGATTATCCTCGGCCAGGAGAATTTTTTTACCCCATATACCCAAGAGTTCACGCTTCAAACTGGCCTGTACCTGCCGGCCTGTTAAAAGATCAGCCTTACGGCCTTTCAGAAAAATTTCATACAAAACATCATGCAAAACCGATGGGTTAACCGGCTTTTGTAAGAAAATTTCAATCCCGACATCTCTGGCTAAATTGACGATACTCTCCTGCTTAAAAGAACTAACCATAATCACGGTCGGCGGTGATCCCTCTACTGAGCATTCACGATTGATCATTCTGGTCGTTTCAATACCATCAAGACCCGGCATATTCCAATCCATAAGAATCAGATCAAAAGGTTTGCGGCAGCCGTCCAGACGGGCAATAGCATCCTGGCCGGAATCAGCGATTACAGGCTCAATCCCAAAGGAGATAAGCAGGTTTTCCAGAACTTTCTGCCAGGTCGAATTATCATCCACGATGAGCACCCTTTTGCCAGTAAAAGAGTGCTTTTTTTCAGTCGTCTTCGCAGAGGGCACCAGTTCAAGATCAAAAATAAAAGTGCTGCCCTTACCAACCTTTGATTCCACGCGGATCGTGCCGCCCATCAATTCGACCAGCTGCTTTGAAATCGCCAGACCTAAGCCAGTGCCGCCATATTTTCTGGTGGTACTGCCATCAGCCTGAGAAAAAGAGTGAAAAAGCTTTCTCTGCATCGCAGCAGTCATGCCGATACCCGTATCTCTGATCTCAAAGCAGACTCGATTGTCATCGACTTTATAAATATAGAGAGCAATCTCACCCTGGTCGGTGAATTTCACGGCATTACCGAGTAGATTTGTTAAGATCTGTGAAATACGTAAGGGATCGCCCCTAAAGTTATGGCCTAAATCATCCCCATAGCTGACGATCAATTCAAGGTTTTTTTCATGGGTTTTAAATTCAATCAGACCAATTATCGTATCTATCTGCTCAAAGAGGTCGAAATCGATCTTTTCGATCTCAAGTTTACCGGCCTCAATTTTTGAAAAATCGAGAATATCATTGATAATTGAGAGAAGTGATTGCGAAGAATTTTCAATTTTTTGGAGGAAATTTCTCTGTTTTTTATCCAGTTCGGTCTCTAGAACCAGATGGGTCATGCCCATAATTCCATTCATGGGCGTGCGTATCTCATGTGACATATTGGCAAGAAATTCTGATTTCGAACGAGTCGCGGATTCGGCTCTCTCTTTCTCTTCGATCAGTTCATCTTTTATCTTTTTAGCCTCGGAGATATCTCTGGTAACCATATAAAGCAGGTTTTCACCTTTTATTCGTATCTTGGTCAGTGTCACTGAAGCCCAAAACTCTTCACCATCCGCTCTGAGTTGAACCTCCTCATACTTATGAGAACCTTTCTCCATACAGATGGTCACCATTTGCATCCCTCTGCTCAAAGAATCCTGACCATCTGGTTGACATTGTGGTGAAAAGCGAGGAATGTCAAAATCCTCTCGACTACTACACCTATACATCTCCAACGCGGCATCATTACAATCAATGACTTTTCCCTTTTTTATAATCGCCGCCGCATCTGCCGTGTGATAAAAGAGGGTTTCAAAAACCTCCTTCTGTTCCGCCAGATCTTTGGTACGTTCATCTACCTTGTTATCCAGGGTCTTGATATTCTCTTCGATGGTCTCCAGCATCCCGTCAAAGGTCTGGGCCAGGGTGCCAATCTCATCCCGAGCGTGGATTTGACTTCGTATACTCAAATCTCCATCCTTGACTCGCTGAGCCTGGCGTGACAGGGTTTCTATCGGACCCAGTAGTTTTTTAAAGAAATAGATACCTATAAGCAAAGTGAGCGAGAGCAGCATAAATGAGATAAACCAGATATATTGGCGCATCTGGATGGCGGTTGCATTGATTTCGTCAATATAGGCTGAGCTGCAGATGTACCAGTCAAAATCCTTATTATAATCTATCCATGACACCTTATCGTAAACATATTTGCCTTTATCACTGGGTTTGTCCCAACTATAGTAAAGGACTTTACTGCCTGAATTATATGCGGCAACTATATCATCCAAAATCAATGTGCCCTGTCCGGGGTTCTCGAGTTTGGCCATATTTGTACCTTCGATATTGGAGTTTGAGTGAATTATCATGTTCCCTTTTGAATCTAAGATATAGATATATCCGGTCTCGCCAATTTTTGTGGCCTGCAGGAGGATGCGCAAGTTCTTGACAAGCTCAGCCTTCTTCCTCTGCACCTCATCTTCAACGCTGTCAAGATAGAGCCCAGTACTGATAACCCACTGCCACTCTTTAATATGTTTGGAGAAGGTCAACTTCTTAAAGAGACGCTCTTCGTCTTTAAGTTTAGGCCAGGAATAACTATGAAACCCCTCTCCCTGTTCTCGGGCTACCTGAACCATAGGCGGCACAATTAAGACACCTTCGGGGTCTCTGACCTCTGACATATCCTTGTTCTGGATAAAGGGATGGCTGATCAAAACTGAGTTGTAATCACTTATAAAAAAATACTCCTTGTCGCCGTAGCGCAATTTTGCAACATAATCTAAGGCTTTTTTCTGTTTTTGCCGTTCAACTTGCGGCAAATATAAACCGGTACCAATAATCCAATCGAAGGGGGCAAAATGGAAAATATAGGTTAATTTATTTTCCTCCTGTTTTGATGTGGGGTTCGGCCATTTATATGTACAGAAACCTTCTTTTTGAGTTGCGGCAATCTCAGCAAAATCCCTGATAAAATATTTGCCATCAGAATCTTTAAGATCAACCAGATCTTTTCCGGCAAGAGAAGGTTTTATAGGATGCAGTACAGAGGTAGTTTGGCAATTTATAAAAAAATATCCCGCCCCATCATCATAGCGATACAATTTAATAAATTCCATTATAACTGTCTGAATATCCGCAGGCGACTTGCGCTCATAATTTGCATTATAATAGTCAGTCAAATACTTTTTAAAGGCATCTGACTGGGCCTTTATATAATCTTGAACCGCTTCAGGCTGCGACGACTGGTAGAGTTCTTCAACCAACTTAAAAGCTACTTCAGTTATATTCTCCAACCCCTTCTTATGCATAGTAATCGAGTTCTGCTCGTAACTTTTCAATTCTCGAACCACCGTATCGACAACCGTCGCGATCTCCTGTAAATGGGCTTTACCGGTTTTTTCTTCGAGATAAATGGTTCTCTCTTCTACCTTTGGGGCAACAAAAAAAACAATTACCCCAGTATAGATTGCAATAATCAATATGGTTACCGCAAGGACCTTAAAATAAATTTTTGAAAACATGTTTTTACACTCACTCCTGATTTCTGCATATCTGTAGAAATCAGACAACTTACGTTCCGCAAACAAATACTTTAACTTTAATGTTCTATAACAATGTTAAACTTTACCCGTCAAGAATAACTACACTTTAGTCACCAGATAGCAGGTCCTATTTAAACACAATGCTACTGAAACGATTCAAGATCGACATAAAGGAATGGAGGGAAAGAGAGAAAGCGTGCAAGAGAGAAAAACAAGATTTTCAAATCAAGGCCCACTTGGGGATCAAATCTGTATTAATTCTTCAATGACTTGTTGCATTGTTTCGATTTTACAGGGCTTGGGCAGCACGCCCTTAAATCCGTAATCGAGATAGTTTGCCATTACCGGATTATTACAATAACCACTGGTCGCGATTCCGATTACTTGGGGATCTATTTGACAAAGTTCGCGCATAGTCTCTTCACCACCCATACCGCCGGGAACCGTCAAATCGAGGATGACGACATTAAACGGCTCTTCCTGGTTACGGGCTTCTTGAAACAATCTGATAGCTTCACGTCCATCGGCCGCTGTGATTACCCTATAGCCGATAAAGCTGAGAAGTTCCGACGTGGTTTCACAGACGACCTCATCATCGTCCATCACTAAAATGCGGCCGGAACCCGCCTCCAGTTGAGATTCAACTTTAACGATGGGCTTTTGCAGAGACTCCGTCGCCGGAAGCAATATCTCAAAACTGGTGCCTACTCCGACTTCGGATTCTACCGAAATATGTCCCAGATGTTTACTAATGATAGAATGAGAGATGGCCAACCCCAGACCGCTACCAGACTCTTTAGTGGTAAAATAGGGATCAAAAATTTTGGCTAATTTTTCGGAATCAATCCCAGCCCCATTATCGCTAATCCTGATAGCAACATAACTCCCAGGTGCAAGCGTTGCAATCTCACCCTCCGTAACCGTACGATTTTGACCAAAGATTTCGATTTTGCCGCCGTGGAGCATTGCCTGATCAGCATTGATAATCAGGTTCCGCACAACCTGATCGATTTGGCCGGAATCAATTTTAACCCCGCTTAAGTCCTGTTGAATATTATAGCTACATTGAACATTAGAACCAGAAAGTGCAAAGGAGACAGAATCGCGGACTAATTTTTCAAGCTCAACCTCTTGAACAACAGGTAACCCTCCTTTAGCAAAGGTCAAGAGCTGCTGGGTCAGATGCTGAGCCTGGGATGCCGCTTTTTCAGTTTTATGAAGCCAACCGCAGACCTTGTCACCGGTGCCGCAATGCAATCTTGCCAAGGTTACGTTATTTAAGATTGACGCCAGAAAATTGTTGAAATCGTGGGCCAGACCTCCTGCCAACAGCCCCAAAGATTCAAGTTTCAGACTTCTGGCCATCTCCTCATCCAGACGTTTTTGAGTCGTCACATCGACAAAGACAACGACAACCGCACTGATGTTTTTTTCATCATCCCGGATCGGAGTTGCGATAGCATCATAATAACACCCATCAATCAGCCACTCCAACTGACGACAACTACTGCCCTCATCGATAGCGCGTTGCATCAGACATGGATCTAGAGGAGTGTCCCTGTGGCATATGGCGTCATAACATGGTTGACCAATAAATTCGGGGATACCTTTTAAGAGATGTCTCCGCGCATGGTCGTTACAATTTGTTATACGGCGTTTTCGATCGAGCACCACAACTCCTATGGGCGCCGAATCAAAAATTGCCTGAAGCTCATCATGGGTGACTCGCAGGTCTTCATTAGTCTCCTTAAGGTGTTCAATAACTTGGCTAAAAGAGTCACTGACGATACCGATTGGATCGAGCTCAATCAAGGTGTCATCATCAAGCTCCTCGGGCTTTAACGGCACTGTACCGATCACTTGCAGGAGTTGATCTACTTTGTTACGTATATAGAGAAAAGTTTCCTGCTGCTGCTCTTTAAAGATTGCATTTTCGCAACGAAGTTGCTCAAGTTCTGCGAGTAACATTTGTGACTGTGATGCGTAGTTTTCACCCTGAGCTTGATGATTTGTTTTAAAGGTTGTCATACTTTAACCTCGATCAAATAATAGCCCTGCTTTTTCACCACAGAGACCACATAACCCATATTCACTAAAGCCTCAGGTACAGTAGTGGTAGCATCGCGATTGTCGGTCAGAATTATGACCTCCTGGAGGCCGCCTTTGATCTCTTTTCGGCGTATATTAATCTCCCGCAGGGTGATGAGCAGAGATGATGGACAAATTTGTCCACGAATATCAAATTCGATTATGGCAGGAGCAGGATTTCCCATAATTTAACCTTAAAAAATCAAGAATCGAGATTGAAGGGGCTACGACTTCATGACGAATCGGGTCAACAGACGTCCACCGAACCAGGCTCCCCCAAGGAGGCCGGTTAGAAATATGAGGCTTTGCAGAGCCAGGATCGGGAGGCCGCCGAGTAGATGCCAGACATTACAGGCTGGCGCCATTCGGGAAGCCAATCCCATGATAATTCCACCTATCAAAACGCTGGCATATTGACGCAAAGGCAACTGCCAACGAATTTGAAATTCACGAAGTATTAAAGCTGAAATTGCAGACCCAATAATTATACCGATAATTACCGGACCCTGAATAAAAGCAATAGCATCGATTTCAGGAGCGGCCCCACCGAGTAACTGGAGATCGAGCCAGGCGAGTTTTGCATTGAGTGGTTGCGCCTTAAAATAACTAAGCGTCGCAAAGTGTTCCGGCCAAAACCCGCGTTCAAAATAAGCCGCAATTTTGGCGTAGGTTGTCGTTATGCCCATCGGCATACCGACAACAATATAACTAAACAGATTAATAATAGCAAGCCCAACCGCGGCGCGCCAGGGCTGTAGATAACCCTCGGCATAAGATTGCCGAACCCAGAGACCTTGTCTTTGCCATTTCCGAAAACACCAGACACTGATTACTACAGCCGGCAAAACAATTACCCAAGGTTCCAGGTTAAAGAGCTGAGGCAAGGTGATAACGCCCTGCAAGAGAACTGTTTTACGGGCCCAGTTTGACCAGAAAGGGTGAATCTCTGCATAGAGACCGCTGCCAACTACAAGCCCGATAAAGGCGACCAGACTGAGAATGCTGCCCGCCCCCATTTTATAGAGGGTGCCAACGACGCATCCTCCAGCCAGCACCATGCCTACCCCAAAGAGAAAACCGCCGATAACATTGGTCGCAGAGATCGTACCCAGTAAAGGAAACGGATAAAAGGGCAAAAGACCACAAAGCCGCGCCCCTTCGAAAAGCACCATCGAAATTACAATCAGAAGCAACAAGGTTCGCAGCATGAAGGTTGAACGAAAAAGGAAGAGGTCGCGGAACATACCGGCAATGCAATAATCAGAACGATGCATTATAAAACCGGCAAAAAACCCAAGCAACAGACAAGATCCTGCAACCACTAAAATTGCGAAAGTCATGGGTATCCAATTATTATAATTACACTTGGATATTTAATTATGGGGTATATAATTATAGTGTCCACAGCATTTTTGTCAAGGATATAATTCTCTTTAGAACAATCAACATCGAGCATAAAAAAAGGGGTATGGAAACTCCATACCCCTTTTTTTATAATAAGATTATACATTATTTACATAATCATTTTAACTGATTCCCGGGCCATATCCCAGACGTATGATGGAAACATACCCATCTGCAGAACTCCGAAAGCAGCCAGAGAGAGCGCAGCAACCAGAGTGCCGGCGGGGGCAATAATTGTGATTTCGCGCTCCGGTTCCTGAAAGTACATGCGAACGATAACGCCAAGATAGTAGTAGAGTGAGATGACACTATTGATGACACCAAAGACGGCCAACCAGATGTAGCCTGATTTTATGGCTTCTGAGAAGATAAAGAATTTCCCCATAAAACCAGCCGCCGGCGGGATACCAGCCATTGAGAACAAAAAGACGGTCATCATCAGGCCCATAAAGGGGTACTTAAAACCAATCCCGGCAAAATCTTTGAGTTCAGTGTACTCCTCACCCTTACGCCCCATAGCCGAAACTACAGCGAATGCACCAATATTGGCAAAGGCATAACCAAGCAGGTAAAAAAGGATGCCGGAACGAGCCAGATCAGTGCCCACAACAAAGGCGATTAAAATATATCCAGCATGCGCAATACTAGAATAGGCCAGCATCCTTTTGATATTAGTTTGAGATATGGCAACCAGGTTACCAACGGTCATGGTCAGCAGAGCGCCGAGCCACATTATCGTCGTCCAGTCAACCTGAAGAGGGGCAAAGCCGACGAAGAATACCCTGACCAAAGCAGCAAATGCCGCAGCTTTAACCCCGGTTGCCATAAAACCGGTGACCACGGTCGGGGCCCCCTGGTAGACATCAGGGGTCCACATATGAAACGGAAACATCGCAATTTTAAAGCCAAAACCGACCGTCATCAAGGCGATTCCACCCAAGACCATGGGGTGGTGCAGGGTATCGGGGTGAGCTGTAAAGAATTTACCAAGTTTGACAATATCAAGGGTTCCACTGGCCCCGTAGACCAAGGCAAAGCCATAGAGCAGAAATCCAGAAGCAAAAGCACCCAGGAGAAAATATTTAAGCGCAGACTCGATTGATTGGAGATTTTCACGTTTGAAGCCGGCCAGAACATAGATCGAGATTGACATGGTTTCTAACGCCACAAAAATCATGATCAGATTGCCGGCACTACCCATAAAGGACATGCCAAAGGCCGCAAAAAGGAGGAGACAATAGAATTCACCGGACTTAATTTCGGGACAGATACGCTCATAATTCATCGCCACCAGAATCGACAGGAAGGTGACAATACAGACAATCAGGGTTGTAAAGAAACCAAAGCCATCAGCCAACAGCATTCCTGAATAAGCAGATTCAAAACTACCACGTGAGAGCAGAAGAGCAATAAGGGCCGATGCAACCCCCACCAGCGACAGGGCTCCAAGCGAGGTTTTACCCTCTTTTCCAGCAAAGACATCGACTAAAAGTACGGTCAACGCCGTCATTGCCAGCAAAACCTGAGGCAAAATCGCCTTAAGATTGAGTGCCGGGACAACAAATTCCAGCATTTCCATCACTCTCCTCCAAAATTATGTAAAAATAGTAATTCAAATTTGTTTCTGGTTGTTCTAATCTTGCTACTAATCGACAACGGCGATCTGTAAATTATTTTCTTCAAGAACACTGGCCAGCTTGGCAGTTCCAGTCTCTTCAAGGTCTTGTTCATACATGGCAACTTGCTGTTGATAGGTCTTCAAAAAATGTTCGCAGGAGGCATCCATTTTCCTCAGGAAATATCCCGGGAAAAACCCCATGACAAAAACCAGGATGGCGAGGGGCAGAAGCGTTAGAATCTCACGAGCATTGAGGTCTTTTAAAACTTTATTTTCCTCTTTATCGAGCGGTTGAAACATGACCCGCTGATACATCCAGAGCATATATAGAGCCCCTAAGATTGCCCCTGAGGTTGCAAATACAGCAAGCACTGGCAGGGTTCTAAAGGCACCCACCAGAATCATGAATTCCCCGACAAAACCGTTGGTTCCAGGAACTGCGATCGAAGAGAGAGTAGCTATCATAAAGAAGGTCGCAAAGACCGGCATAACTTTAGCTATACCACCAAAATCTTTGATCATCCGGGTATGACGACGCTCATAAAGCATGCCAACGATAAGAAAGAGGGCACCTGTACTAATCCCATGGTTGAGCATCTGATAGAGACCACCCTGGACCCCTTGCATATTGAAAGCGAAGATGCCGAGCATAACGTAGCCCAAATGACTGACGCTGGAGTAGGCAACCAATTTTTTCATGTCAGGCTGGACCATGGCCACCAAGGCACCGTAGATGATCCCGACTACCGCAAGGAAGGCTATAACCGGCGTAAACTGGTGACTGGCATAGGGAAAAAGCGGGATCGCAAAGCGCATGAAACCATAGGTTCCCATTTTCAAAAGAACACCGGCCAAGATAACACTACCTGCGGTCGGAGCCTGGACATGGGCATCCGGTAACCAGGTGTGCAGAGGAAACATCGGCACCTTGATCGCAAAAGAGACAGAAAAGGCAAGACAGAGCCAGAACTGAGTCGATACTGGAATATGAAGTTTATAAAGTTCTAGAAGATCGAAAGTAAAAACGCCGGTGGTTTTGTAATTCAGATAGTAGAGGAAAAGAATTGAAAGCAACATGAAAACCGAGCCAGCCGCAGTATAGAGAAAGAATTTAACAGCCGCATAGATTTTGTTATCGCCACCCCAGACTCCGATCAGGAAATACATCGGAATCAGCATCAATTCCCAAAAAACGTAGAAAAGAATAAGATCAAGAGAAACCAAGGCTCCAAGCATTGCAGTTTCTAAAAGGAGCAGGCAGATCATGAACTCTTTGACCCGCTTTTGAATATAGGTCCATGAACAGAGAACGCAAAGGGGCGTCAAAAAGGTGGTTAGGATTATGATCCAGATACTGATGCCGTCAAGACCGACATAATAACTTAAACCAGCACTTTTAACCCAGGTGTAACGCTCCACAAACTGCATCGCAGCCGTGCCGTTCTGGAAACTAAAAAGCAGGGGCAGGGAAATGAAGAACTCAATCATAGCAAAAGCCATGGCTGTGCCCCGAATCGTATCTTTCGCCTCTTTATCGATAAACATCAGGATCAAGACCCCGAAGATCGGAAAGAAGGTCACAAAGCTGATAATTGGAAAACCGAACTCATTCATCTATCGTTCTCCCTGCGGTTAGTGAAGTCTGGGACTTATATCTAAATTCTAATTTATCAAATGTCTTTTAATTTTCTAAAGCGCTTTCAAAAAGTAGTAACCAAGGAGCACGACCGTACCAAAAACAATCGAGACCGCGTAGCTCTGAACATAACCGGACTGAATGTAACGTACCGCCGAGCTGCTCCACCCGACTATCCGAGCTACTCCATTGACTATGCCATCGATGACGGTAACGTCAACCCCTTTCCAAAGAAAGTAACTAAAGCCACGCAGAGGCGAGATAATAACAATGTCATAAAGTTCATCGATATACCATTTGTTGAGCAGGAGACGATGGATAAAAGCGTACTTTTCAGCCAGAGCAACCGGAACCTCACGTTTTTTAATATAGAAAATGTAGGCTACAAAAATACCGAAACTGGCTATGGCAACAGAAACTGCCATCAGCAAATATTCTACCCACAGAGGCGGATGATGAGCCCCATGATGGCCACCGGCTGCAGCTACATGTCCCGCTGCGGCATGTACAGCATGTCCTGTAGCAAGAGCTGCCTGTTGGGCCCCATGCGCGACTGCCGTGGTCGCATCATGCAAGAGCTTTCCATCCCCAAGCCCCATCACAGGGTCAAGGAAATTATGAAACATATTACTGCCACCCAAGGCATGCGGAACGCCCAGGTAACCACCAACTGCGGCCAAAAAAGCAAGTATGATAAGCGGCACAGTCATGGTTTTCGGCGACTCGTGAAGATGCTCAGTCGCATCCCCAGCCCGACTATCGTTAAAAAAGGTCATAAAGAGCAAACGAAACATGTAGAATGCGGTCATGCCAGCGGCAATTACGCCAATCAACCAGAGTAACCAATGTCCCTGAGGGCTGCTGTAAGCTTTCCAGAGGATCTCATCTTTACTGAAGAACCCTGAGAATCCTGGAATTCCAGAAATTGCCAAACAGCCGACCAAAAAAGTCCAGTAAGTAATTGGTGTTTTACTTTTCAAGCCACCCATATTCCGCATATCCTGGGCATCATCATGGGAATGAATCTTATGGTAAGCATAATGCATTGAGTGGATAACGGCACCGGAGCCTAGGAACATTAGAGCCTTAAAAAAAGCGTGAGTCAGAACATGAAACATCCCCGCTGTAAAGGCGCCAACGCCTAATCCTAAGAACATATAACCTAGCTGACTTACGGTTGAATAAGCGAGTACCTTCTTAATATCATTTTGCACCAAACCGATTGAAGCAGCAAAAAGGGCAGTTAAGGCTCCCACCGTAGCAACAACCCCCATCGCAAACGGTGACATTGAAAAGAGAACATTAGAGCGGGCGATCATATAGACGCCAGAGGTAACCATCGTAGCTGCATGGATCAATGCACTAACCGGGGTCGGACCGGCCATAGCATCAGGGAGCCAGACATAGAGAGGTATCTGGGCTGATTTAGCCGTACAGCCGATAAAGAAAAGGAGACATATAGTCGTTGCCTGATTAGTCGATAGATAATGGACATTACTGAAGACTTCGTTGAACTGGAGACTCCAAACCCCGTGCTCACCAAGACCGGTAAAAAGCAGAAACATCCCGATCAGAAAAGCAAAGTCACCAACTCGATTAGTTATAAAAGCTTTTTTCCCGGCTATCGCATTAGCTTCATCATCAAACCAGAAACCGATCAAAAGGTATGAGCAGAGTCCAACCCCTTCCCAGCCCAAAAACATTAAGAGAAAGTTATTAGCCAGAACCAGATTGATCATGGAAAACATGAAGAGATTCATGTAAACAAAAAAGCGATAGTAGCGTCCCGGATCACCATCCATATAGCCAATAGAATAGACATGGATGAGAAAACCAATACCGATAACAAACATTGCCATCATCATTGAGAGAGGATCAATAAGATAAGCAATATTAGTCTGCAAAACCCCGCTGTTGATCCAAGGTAAACAGGTTACCTGATAGATTCGCTCAGTCGCAGGCAAAGCCTGAAGCTGGAAAAATATAATACAGGTGACTATAAAGGAGAGGGCAATCATCCCACAGGCAATCCAGTGGATCAGACTCTTGTTGACCGCTTCAATACGACGTCCGAGCAGACCGTTGACCAAGACTCCGATGGCCGGAAAAACCGGTACCAACCAGATATAATCGAACATACCTATAACTCCTTAAAATTCCAGATGAAATTAATTCTTTTGGGCTTATCTTTTAAAAGCTTTCAGATTTGCAATAATGAGTTGGAAAATTTCCTACTAACTCATTTATCACCACTTTAAGAGATTAAATTTATCAAGATCGATCGATCCATGCTTACGATACATCAAAACAAAAATAGCAAGGCCAACTGCAGCTTCAGCCGCGGCCACTGCCATGATAAAAAGAACCATAAAAATGCCATCAAGAGACTGATTAGTTCGGCTGAAGGTGACAAAAGCCAAACTCACTCCGGCCAGCATAATCTCAATACACATGAAGACGACAATAGCGTTGCGACGGCAGATGGCACCTGCGGCACCGATAATAAAAAGAACTACCGAAAGTGCTAGATAGATACTTTGATTTTCAATCATTGCTCCCTCACCTCTACTTAACGCGTTTGGATAAGACTACGGCACCAACAACACCAGCAGTCAAGAGAATTGAAGCAACTTCAAAAGGTAACAAGTAATCTGAAAAAAGGAAATTTGAGATTACGGCTACCCGACCATGGGTTGCAACCAGTGTATCGGTAATCGGTCCCTGCATGGCGGTTAAACTATGCCCTAATCCAACCAGCAGCAGTTCCAGAAACAGCACTAGCAAGGCTCCGACGCCAACAATCTTCGAGATCCGGGGCGCAACTTTAGCGTCTTGCTCCTGTCGAATATTAAGCATCATGATCGCATAAACGATAAACATCATAATCGCACCAGCGTAGACGATAAGTTGTAACATCGCCAGAAACTGGGCATGCAGCAGAACATAGAGTATAGCTACCATAAAGAAAGATAAAACCATCCACAAGGCACTATGCAACGTCGAGCGGGCAAAGATAACCAGCAACGAGGCGATAACCGCCAGACCGCCGCATATCAATAAGAATACCAGTTCCATCAATTCACTCCTGAGCCAGTTGCACTATTTACCGTTAAAGATATACTTTTCAGGGTTTTTAAGTTTTTCAATATCAAAAATGAAATCTTCACGTTGATAATCGACAAAATCGTAGACCTTGGATAACTCAATCGCATCCTTCGGACACGCCTCCTGACAAAAACCACAGAAGATACAACGCAGTTCATTAATGACAAACACTTTCGGATAACGGGTACCGCCAGCTTCTTCGTAAGGTACGATTGTAATTGCCTGAGAGGGACAGATCTTGGCACAGAGGCCACAAGCTACACATTTGAGTTCGCCCTGAGCATCGACTTTCAAGCGATGTAAGCCCCGCCAACGGTCACTGACTTCACGCCGCTCAGTGGGATACATGATCGTAATCGGCTTACTGAAAAAATTCTTCAGGGTATAGCCCAATCCTTTCAAAATCGGCGTTATAAATTTTCCTGTCGGTCGCCGGTCGCTTATATTTAGTACGTAATCTTTGTCTGCCATATTATCCTCATCGAAATCTTTATTGCCATGAAAGCATCAGGTCATTTAAATAGCATAACTTGGGGCTCTGTTTTAGATGTTGAAGATCAACATCCACAATCCCGTGAGCAGGATGTTAAACAAACCGAAAGGCAGCAGAATCTTCCAACCGAAGCTCATCACCTGATCGTAGCGTAGACGTGGAAAGGTGGAGCGTTCCCAGACACAAAAGAATATAATGATAAAAACTTTGAGAAAGAACCAGTGCGGACCATCAATCAGAGGACCATGCCAGCCGCCAAGAAAAAGGGTCGTGACCAAAGCGGCAAAGACAAACATATGACAATATTCAGCCATAAAGAAGAGGGCAAATTTCATCGAGCTGTACTCGACATTAAAACCACAAGCGAGTTCAGCTTCGGCTTCAGGCATGTCAAAAGGGGTTCGGTTGAGCTCAGCCAGACCGCAGATAATGAAGAGGATGAAGGCAAAAGGCTGCTTGACAATATTCCAAAGTCCGGTTTGTGAATTAACAATATCGATCAAACTCAAAGAGCCACTAACCATGACTACTGCGATTACCGCCAGAGCCAGGGAAAGTTCGTAACTGATCATCTGGGCCGTTCCCCGAAGTCCGCCAATCACACCATATTTATTGCCGGATGACCAACCCCCAAGAATACCACCATAGGAGCCAATTGTCGAGATTGCCAGTACCAGAAGTATACCAACATCAAGATCAGTCAGATATAAAGTTATCTCACGCCCCATGATTGTAATTTTGTCACCAAAAGGAACTATTACAACTAAGGTAACGGCGGCGCCGATACTGATTATTGGGGCCAATAAAAATAGCGGCTTATCAGCATTATCTGGTATCAGCTCTTCCTTAAAAAATCCCTTAACACCATCGGCGATAGGTTGCAAAAGTCCATGGTAGCCAACCCGATAGGGCCCGTGCCGTAACTGGACGTGACCCAAGACTTTCCGCTCAATCCAAGTTGAGTAAGCCACAATCAGGAGGGCAACAACGAAAACCACCAATGTCTTAATTATCAATATGGTCATAAACTCTAGCATCCGTCATACCTCTTCAAACGGTGAACGGTTGAGATTGCGTTTTTCACAAATCCAGTCAGCAAGCAACCGGAATAAACTTTTTTAAACAGCTTTTTCTACCTTAACAGCACAAACCTTGTACTCCGGTATTTTAGCGACCGGATCAAGGGCTGCATTAGTCAAGCGATTAACCGCTATTTCATTAAAATGAAATGGGACAAAGACCAAACCAGCAGCCGGCCGTTGACTCACCCACGCTTTCACTTTCAGACTGCCCCGACGGGAAGTGATTGTGAGGAGATCATCATCTTCAACCTCTAAACGCGCCGCATCTTCTGGATTAATCTCTACCTTGATCTCAGGATGAACCTTATTCAGGCCCTCTCCTTTACGCGTCATAGTTCCGGTATGAAAATGCGAAAGCACACGGCCAGTCGAGAAAATAAATGGGTATTCAGCATCGCACTCTTCGGCCGGAGGCTGGTGATCTATGGCAAAGAAGAGCCCTTTGCCTCGAGAGAATGTGTTAACATGGAGAATCGGAGTACCGGGATGATTGGTATCAGGACAAGGCCAGGTCAAACCTTTCTCAGCAATCCGTTCGTAGGTTATGCCGGCATAACTCGGGGTTACCTGATTGATCTCCTGCATAATCGCTTGAGCACTCTCATATTTCATCTCATATCCCATACGAGTCGAAAGCTCAGCAATAATTTCTCGATCTTCGCGGGCTTCCCCGGGAATCGTCAGGGCTTTGCGAATCCGCTGTACAACCCTCTCAGAGTTGACAAAAGTTCCATCTTTTTCGGCAAAGGAGACCCCGGGCAGAACCACATCAGCCTTCATTGCGGTCTCAGTCATAAAGAGATCCTGGACGACAAAGAAATCGAGTGCTTCGATACAATGTTCAATATGCGTTAAATCCGGATCGCTAACCATGGGGTTCTCGCCCATTATGTACATAGCCTTAATTTTGCCACTCGCTGCAGCCGGGAACATTTCCGTCAAAACTATTCCCGGTTTTGCATCAAGAGCATCGACCTCAAGCCCCCAGGCCTTGGCAAACTTCTCCTGAATCTCGGGAATATCGACTTTCTGGTAGCCGGTATAGACATTGGGCAAGCCCCCCATGTCACAGGCACCTTGCACATTGTTCTGACCGCGCAGAGGATTAACGCCACCACCCTCAACCCCCATATTACCACAGAGCATGGCCAGATTACCTAAGGATTTGACATTATCGGTGCCACAAGTGTGCTGGGTGATACCCATTGCATAGAGAATTGATGCCGGGCGCGCCTGGCCATAAAGTTTAGCAGCCGCATAAAGTTCTTCCACAGATAATCCAGTTATGCCGGAGACATACTCTGGAGTATATTTTTCCAAGTTTTTGGCAAAATCCGCAAAACCTTCACAGCGCTCGTCAACATAATCTTGTGCCGCCCAACCCTCTTTAACGATAATATGCATCAAACCGTTAATCCAAGCGATATCGGTACCCGGCTTAGGCTGGAGATAGAGCTCGGCAAAATCAACGAGATCGATACGCCGCGGGTCTATGACCAAGATCTTGGTTCCGTGTTTAAGAGCCGCCTCTTTAAGATAGTTGGCAAAGATAGGGTGGTTTTCAGTAGTATTGGTCCCGGTTACTAAAACGGTCTCGGATTTCAAGACATCTGCAATCGGGTTGGTCATCGCTCCACTTCCAAATGTGGCGGCCAGTCCGGCCACCGTTGAGGAGTGTCAGAGCCTGGCGCAGTGATCGACATTATTAGTTCCGATCGCAGCGCGCATAAATTTTTGAAAAAGATAATTTTCTTCGTTACTACAGCGGGCTGAGGTCAAGCCCCCAATCGCACCAGGGCCATGTTCAGCTTTAATGGCTGAAAACTTTTCGGTGACTAAGCTTAAAGCCTCATCCCAACTGGCTTCCTGAAACTCACCATTTTTCTTGATCATGGGCGTTGTCAGACGTTCATCGCTGTTGATAAACTCATAACCAAAACGCCCTTTGACACAAAGACTGCCCTGGTTTACACCAACCCCATCCTGGGTCGTCACAGCGATAACCCGGTTGTTCTGCACATTAAGTTCGAGCTGGCAGCCACAACCACAATAAGTACAGGTGGTGGGTACTTTCTCGATCAGCCAAGTCCTACCTTTATAACGGCTCAGATCAGCTGTCAAAGCGCCGGTCGGACAGACTTGCAGGCATTCACCACAGGATTGACACTTCTCGGGATCAACCGCAACGACCTGGGCCCCGTAACCATCACCTACTATACTGATGGCCCCAATCCCTTTAATCTCCTGGCAAGCGGCAACGCAACGCAGGCACATAATACAACGATCCGGCCAATAACGAATCAACGGGGTCGCATAAAGAGAATCGCGATCTACCTTGGCAGCCGTATATTCAACTTTATCAATACCGTATTCATAAACCAGATCCTGTAACAGACACTCACCACCCTTGTCACAAATCGGACAATCAAGCGGATGGTTGACCAGGATCAACTTCAATGAATCCTGGCGAATCCGGGTCAGACGATCGGAAATAGTTGTAACTTCGATACCATCATCCACCGGAGTTGTACACGCCGCCATGGGGTGCGCAAAGCCATCGATCTCAACCACACACATACGACAAGATCCAATCGGATTCAGGCGTTCGTGATAACAGAGAGTCGGGATTCTGATATCGACACTTTTGGCCGCCTCAAGGATGGTCGTTCCCTGGGGGACGGTGACTTCTTTACCGTCAATCGTCAACGTGACCATACTAATTTTCCCTGCTTAATAAATTTTACAGAATTTATATTAAGTACTACTTAAATTTCACTAAGAGACTAAGATTAAACCTTAACCGTCGCAACCCGGTAGCAACGCAAGCAACGATCAGCTTCAGCCATCGCTTCATTAATGGAAAATCCCTGCTCGACTTCATCGTTGGTAAACTTTCTCGTATCAGGATCGAGCATCTCTAACTCTTTGCGCTCACGCCCGCCCAGAAAACCGATATCTTCGGATTGATCATAGACTTTGACTTTTTTGAAGAATTTATCAAAATAGTCATCTTCAGTATATTCTAAAGACTGGCCATTAATTAATTTATCGATGCTGAATGCTGCCGTCCGCCCCCCCGCACATGCGGTTATGAGGGCTCCAGGACCGGTTTCACAGTCACCACCAGAAAAAATCTTAGGCTCATCGCTCTGCTTGGTTAACTCATCGACAACAATCGTTTTCCAACGTGTAGTTTTGACATCCTCGCGGTCTTCAAGCAGGGAGAGATCCATAGTCTGACCAATTGCCGGCACGACTATATCGCAATCAATCACAAATTCAGAGCCTTCAACCGCTACCGGCCGCCGGCGGCCGCTTTCATCGGCCTCACCAAGTTCCATACGAACGCATTCAAGACCAACGACCTTACCGTTTTCCGCCAGAATCTTTACTGGATGAGTTAGGTAATGAAAATTTACCTTCTCCTCTTCAGCATCGTGAATCTCGACAGCATCCGCCGGCATCTCATTCTTGGTGCGTCGATAGACCAGATTGACATCCGGTTTATCGACCCTGAAGGAGCAGCGCACACAGTCAATCGCGACATTACCACCACCGACAACCACGACCTTTTTCCCGGCCGGAAAGGGAACCCGCCCTTGGTTTATATCTAGAAGGTATTGTACCCCAGAGATATAACCGTCGTAATTTTCCTCTTCACCTTCGACTCCCATGGTGGTTCCAAGATGGGCGCCAATGGCGATAAAAACCGCTTCATTGTCAGCTTCGAGCTGGGAAAGTTTTATGTCTTTACCAACTATGGTCTCGTAATTAAACGTAACCCCCATTCTTTCGATCCGGTCGACCTCTTCGCGTAAAATAGCTCGAGGCAAACGATAATCAGGGATTCCCATAGCCGACATGCCGCCGGGCTCGTCAAAACGCTCGTAGACAGTCACATCATGGCCTTTACGAGCCAGGTGGTATGCACAAGTTGCACCGCTGGGACCGGCTCCGACGATTGCGACTTTACCGGTTTTCTCTGAAGGCTCGATGACAAACTCTGGTTCCTTACCCTTACCAAGTTCATAATCGGCAACAAAACGTTTGAGGAATTTAATTGAGATCGGCGCATCCAGATTCATGCGCCGACAATGATCCTCGCAGGGACGCACACAGACCCGGCCGACAATGCCCGGCAAGGGTAGTTTTTCGCGGATCACATCCAGAGAATCCTGAAAACGACCCTCTTTAATACACTCTACATAGGTTGGGATATCGAGATGAATAGGACAGGCATCCATACAGGGTGCCGTCATTTTAGAGTGGTAGGAGCCCACAGGTAAAGCTTTTTTATCATTGATTGCAGCTTCAAATTTAGCGGCAAAATGTTCTAAAGCGTGAAGAATGGGCAATGGACCGGATTGACCAATGTTACATTTTGATGATTCCTGGATCGATTCCGCGAGCCGTGCCAGAATTTCCAAATCCTGAAATTTACCCTGCCCCTGGCAAATCCTCTCCAGGGTTTCAGCCATAACCCGGGTGCCGATACGACATAGGAAACATTTACCACAAGATTTTTCCTGAACCTCTTTCATGTAGGCCCGGCTCAAATCAACGACATCGGTCTCCGGATCACGTATCACTAATCCGTACCAGCCCATCAGGGCTTTAACCGCTTCGTCCTGTCTGAAATATTCCGGCAGTTCAACACTGTTGACCGGCTCTAAGTCCTGGCCTTCTTTGTCGCGGTTGTCAACTACTTCACCGCCCCAGGAACTAAATAAAATCTCAGCCATTAACCGACTCCCATTCAAAGTAACTCAATATATATTCGCTTTAAACTAGAAACTAAATACTAACGATCAATCTCACCCAGGACAATATCAATACTTCCGATAACCGAGATGGCATCGGCCAGCATATGACCCTTCATCATCTTCTCCAAAGCACTAACCAGGATAAAACAAGGCGAGCGTACCTTCATCCGGTAAGGATTCTCCGTACCATCACCAACCAAGTAAAAACCAAGCTCACCCTTAGAGCCTTCAACCGAATGATAGATCTCCCCTTCAGGAACCTGCGGTCCTTGAGCCTGAATCTTAAATCTCCGGATCAAAGCACTGATATCCTCCTGGACATCAGTAAGGTCGGGGTTGGTTATCAAAGGATTATCAACATTAACCGGCCCTTCAGGCAGGTTTTCAAGAGCTTGTTCTATAATATTAAGCGATTGCGTAAACTCTTCCATACGCACCAGATAACGATCATAGACATCACCATTATCTCCCACCGGAACCTTAAAATCAAAATCCTCATAACCACTGTAAGGCATCGCCTTACGAATATCGTAAGCAACCCCTGAGCCTCTCAGTGAAGGACCGGTGAGGCCGTAATTAATGGCATCTTCGGCCGAGATTTTACCGATCCCCATGGTTCTTTTACGCCAGATAATATTGTCTGTCAGCAGGGTATTGTAACCATCGACCGCAGTCGGAAACCACTTAATGAATTCACGCAGGAATTTAATGAAATTGGGGGTAATATCTTTGGCGACGCCGCCAACCCTAAGATAGGATGGGGTCAAACGGTAACCGGAAACCTCTTCGGTCATATTCATGATCATCTCACGATCACGGAAGGTATAAAAGACTACCGTCATAGCCCCGATATCGAGAGCATGGCTACCAATCCAAAGGTGATGCCCCATGATCCGAGCCAGTTCTCCCATAATCACACGAATATACTGGGCTCTCTTGGGAATTTCGATACCCAGAAGTTTTTCGACCGCTGTACAGTAACCCATGTTACATAGTGTTGCCGCAGTATAGTCCAAACGGTCGGTCAAGGGTATGACCTGCTGGTAGTTCATGCTCTCCGCGATCTTTTCGATTCCCCGGTGCAGGTGACCAATATGGGGCGTGACCTTGACGATCGTTTCGCCATCAAGCTCCAGAACCAGACGCAAGACCCCGTGAGTCGCTGGATGATGCGGACCCATGTTGATGGTCAATAATTTTCCCTCAGCCATCGCTACCAACCTCAGTATAAGTTATCTCTATTTTATCTAAAAAATACTAATGTAAAATCGTAACTCTAGAGAACCTGAATTGTATCAGGATCCCACTTTTCATCGAAGTCCTTCCCTCTTAAGGGGAAATCCTTACGCAATGGATGTCCATCAAAATCATCCCACATCAAAATTCGACGCAGGTTGGGGTGGCCACTGAAACTAATCCCCATCAAGTCGTAAACTTCACGCTCAGGCCAGTCTGCTGATTTCCAGATATCGGTTACGGTTGGCACCGCAACATCTTCGGGAACCATGACTTTAACCAGAAGACGGCGAAAGTCGTCCATTGAGTGCAAGATATAGACAACCTCAAATCGAGGCTCTCGCGGCATCTTATCAATCCCCACCACATCTGAGAGAAGGTCATAATGCAGGGTTTTATCGTCATGCAGATAGAGCATGATGTCATGCAATTTTTCGAGACTGACGACGATTTTCAGGTCACCCCTGAAATCAACATCCTCAATTATCGCATCTGCAAACTCACCCTGCAACTGCTCCAGCACTTTAGCATTATCCATAGTCATGATTTAAACTCTTCCTGATCTGCTAACACAAACTGACAATATCAGACTTGTTGCTTGAAGGCTCATTATAATCGGGCCGCGAAGTAAACTTATCCTGCATGATTTTGTCCTGCAGCTTCATGATACTGGCCAGTAAAGCCTCCGGCCGCGGCGGGCACCCGGGAACATAGACATCGACGGGAATGATCTGATCAACTCCCTGAACTACTGAATAGCTCTGGAAAACCCCACCACAGGAAGAACAGGCTCCCATCGCAATAACCCAACGGGGCTCAGCCATCTGTTCATAAACACGCTTGACCATGACCGACATCTTCTTGGTCAGGGTGCCAGCAACGATCATCAAATCGGACTGGCGCGGCGACGGCCGAAAAACTTCAGAGCCGAAGCGGGCGATATCGTAACTACTTAAACTAGTAGCCATCATCTCCAAAGCGCATCAGGCCAAACCAAAGGTACAGGGCCAGATCGAATTCTTACGCCCCCAGTTAACCAGCCCCTCAAGGTTGGTGACCAGGAATCCGTCGCCCTTTAATGCACTCTCTATTCCCATTCCAAGGCTCCCTTTTTCCAAACATATATATAACAAACAAAGAGGATCACCATAAAAATGGCCATCTCAACAAAACCAAACAGTCCTAAGCTCTTATAATGTACGGCCCAAGGATAGAGGAAAACGCACTCCAGATCAAAGACCAGAAAAAGGAGGGCGACAACATAATACTTGATCGGGGTCTGCACATAGGCCGCCCCGATCGTTGTCATACCACACTCATAGGTCTCTTTCTTGACCCGGGATTTTCGATTTGGCCCGAGAACACTCGAAAGGACTACGGCGACAACTCCAAAGCCAACCCCGACAATCATCATCAGCAGTACGGGTACATAATCTTGCAACATAATTTCTTCACCCCTGGTTGCGCGAGGCTATAAGCGATTGTCACATCTTTGAACAATCGGATTAGCCCGAGATAATTACTATGTGAAGCTTTTTATTAAGCGCGGCTTATATACCGACCCCTTCTGCCTATGTCAAGAAAAAAAATGGGTTTTTTTGTAATACAATCGACAGATCTTAGACACTTTTGCGACCCCCCCAACCTGCAACTCAGATCTCAACAATTTCCACCCCAGTACAACAAACTTTGTTCTACCGTTTTTAGTCCGAAGCGCAAGCCAGCTTTCAACTATGCCGCGCCCCCTTAACTTCGTTACTAATTACAAAAAAAACAAAAGTATACAGTATACTTAATCCTGCATTTATTATAATTATCGCTATTATAAGATATTTCCTTGATTTCCAGTAACAATCCATGTTAATCGCAATCCCTTATCAAATTACTTATGATTAAAAAAAAATGTATTTTATTTAAGGAGTTCAGCTAAATGATTAAACGAATGTGGAATTTGCTCATTGACTTTATTCGTGATTTTGGTCACGAAGCCGCCCGCGGGACCCGTGAACACTGGAAAGGGTTGCTAATTTTTGCTGCAGTATCTTTTTGCATCTTCATTTTAATGATAGTTTTGCTCCTTAAGGCCACCGCTAATTATCAATTTTGCGCCATGTGCCACAACATGGATACCTATATTGAATCCTGGAAACAGTCCTCCCATAAAGATGTCAGTTGTCTGGAGTGCCATTTTGAACCCGGCGTCTGGGGTGAACTAAAAGGCAAGTGGAAAGCTCAAACCCATGTGGTTATGAAAATCACAGGTACGGCACCACCTCGCCCCCACACGGTCATCAGTGACGCCAGTTGCCTGCGGGAGGGCTGCCACTCTACTACAGAACTCCAGGAAGATACAGTCAACTTCAAGGGTGTAGCCTTCAGCCATGACACCCATCTAAGTGATTTGCGCCGCGGTAAAAAGTTGAAGTGCGTTAGCTGCCACTCCCAAATTGTCCAGGGCCAGCACCTCACGGTTACCGAGTCGACCTGCTTTAACTGTCATTTTTACGACAAAGAGAATCATCCTGAAATTGCTGATTGTCAAACTTGCCACACCGACTCAAAGGCTAAAATATTTATTGATGCCAATGAAAATATGCCTTTCGTCCATAAAGATTATCTTGATCGGGACGTAAATTGTGAACAGTGCCATTTTGGCATCATTTACGGTGACGGTCATGTCATGGACAACGTCTGCGTCCAATGTCACTCTGAGCCCCACCTGCTAGAGGGTAGCTACAGCAGCGAAAAGATGCATTTCAGCCATGTCACGGCCCATAAGGTTGAGTGCTTCCGTTGCCACTCCGGCATTGAACACTATATCCCCCGAGAAAAATCCAATAAATATCAAGAGCGCCAAGCCTTGTTGCGAACTAAAGCGATTAACAGCGGCCTGCATTACGACAGCAACTGCGCCAAGTGCCATACTTTCGACCAGCACACCATAATCCATCAGATGTTTGCTGGAGAAGGCGGCATCGAACACAAAGCCACTCCGAGCCCCATGTATCAGGCTCATTTGGACTGTGCTGGCTGTCACCTTGCTATCTATGACGTCAACGGCGAAACCCGCAAGCTTAAACGCCAGGGATTTGACGAAATGATCAAGTCCTGTTCTGAGTGCCATGGCCCCGGTTACGACGATATGGCCAAACACTGGAAAGAGGTCCTCGAACAGGAGTTGACGAAAACCTCCAAGACTCTACGTGACACTAACCAGCTTCTTGCTAAAGGTGACTCAAGCGATGCCATGAAGCTCTATGACATCGCCCAGAAGAATTATACCTTTGTCAAAAACAGTTATGGTATCCATAATATCGATTTCGCCTTAAGCCTGCTGGCTGATTGTCGAACTCGTTGCGAGAAAGCCAAAACCATTATCAACCCAGCCTACCAGGCGGCTTCAATAACCTCACCTTCGGGCTGCACTGATCTCTGTCACAGCTGTGTTGAGTGTATCGAAACCAAGCCGGTACCTTTTGGCGAAGTCCAATTCCCACATGATGTTCATGTCGTCGATGAAGGGCTTACCTGTCTGGAGTGTCACAGTCCGCGCGAACAGCACGGCCAGACAATTCTCAAAAACTGTAAGGATTGCCACCATGGTTCGGGGATGGGTGCAGTTGAATGTGCCGACTGTCACACCGCCGCATTTAATCTTTACAATGGCCAAAATGCCTGCGATGAGATCAGCTGTGATGTCCGCGGCATCGCCAACTCCATGGCTGCAGATGTCAGTTGCAAAGATTGTCACGGCCAGGTTGAAGAGGGCGAAAGCATGACTGACGCTGTCCTCAAACAGGCTTGCATCAGCTGTCATGATGACGACCCGGCTTATGGAACCATGGTTGATGAATGGCGCCGTGAAGTTAAAGCATTAGATATCAAAACCCTGGAAGATCAGCTGCAACAAGTCCAGAAATCGGTGCTCTCTGCAATCCGGAATGGCGATTACACCTACGACACCCAGGATTTGATCAACAATGCTGATAAAAACTTGAAGCAGCTTCTTAACGGCAACCCGATCCACAATCTTGAATTTTCTAAAGATCTGGCGGGAAAAGTAAAAATCTTAATCGACAAGGCGAGAAAACAGTTACAGCGCCATAGCACGATCAAAACCCTGGGTGAAAAAGAGTACAGGTATTAACCCTTTTTCACTCAAGCTATAACACCGATAACAAAAAAGAGGGGGCGCGACATGAAGTCGCACCCCCTCTTTTTTGTTCACCAAATTAAATATTTTAATTGCTTAAAAAAGAAAAAATAGATAACCTTAGAAAATTACAAGAATTCAATTCCGTAAAATAATAATAGACTTCGTTATTTTAAGAGAAAATTGATGAGTGAAGAGAAAAAAAACCCGCTCTTAAGCGGCATCATGGCAGGCTATATGGTTCTACTGGCCCACCTGCTGCTCGTCATCATCTTAGCAACAGCCGTGGTATTCATTCAGACCCTGGCGGAATACATTGAGTACGTACTGGCAGGTGGACTCTTACTGATTTTCGGATCAGCCGTATTTTTCTACCAACTATTAAAGAAAAATGGGAAACAGATTATCAATACTCTTAAAAATCCCTCTTTCCAGGGCCAGAACATAGAGATCAGCTTGCTCGGTGGCCTGGCATCCGTCTCCATTAACAATCCGCCAAAGAGCTCACAGTTGCTCCTTGAAAACCAATCTACAATCATTCAGGCACTGCCGGAAACCCCCTCGAGCTCACCCCAAAATGAACTTTTACGCCTGGCCGACCTCTATGATCGCGACCTCATCAACGAAGACGAGTTCAAACAACTTAAAAATGAAATTTTAACCTCCACAAAAGATTAACTTAACTTTCTCTACTTACTTCTTTTCAGCTTTTAAAGGACTACAGGTTTTTTTGAAATAGGTCTCCAGATCGAACTCCGGGCTCCTTTCCTCGATATGACATACCAGACACATTGCACCACCTGCCAGATCTTTAACCATCTTCTCGCCACCCTTGGCCGCAACATGCAACCGGCCAGGGCCATGACATGATTCACACTGAACATTGGCATAATTACCAACCTGACGAATGTCTGAAAAACCGCCCGGTTGTTCATAGCCCAAGGTATGACAGGCAATACACTCAACATCAAAATGTTTCTCTTGCTTTACCAGAGATTGATAAGCCTGGGCATGCGAGGTCTTTAACCAGCGCTGATAACGCTCGGGATGACACTCGGCACAAGTTTTCGCAAACACATAACTATCACCAGGCTTTAAAACTGGCCGCCCGCTGTTTGCAATAGACATTGATTTGGTAGCTTTTACCTGCTGCAGCCGGCTCAGTTTGGCCTCGACCTTCTTAACCATAGGGCCAATCACAGGGTGATCCGGCATCGCAATTTTGAGCGGAAAAAAATGGTTTAAGAGAAAGATATTTTCACCAACTGTTTTTCCTTTATAACGGAGCGCTGCCGGTAATGCTTCAACCCCAGCCGGGCCCAAAAAACTTACATCGAGACGACCGACACTTTTACCACCTCGTTCAACATGTGCAATATATGTCTCCTGCACTAAGATCGGCAGAGATATACGACTCTTTTTACTGCTGCCGATAATCAGATCGATCGCCATGCCTCGCTGGGCAATACGCCGGCAATAGCGAGTATTCAAATTGGTCAGAAGTACAACGTAGTCAGCCCCTTCTTGCTTGAGACGAGCTGATATCTCTTTGGCTTTTACAATAGGGTCGACAACCTTAAATTTGTTGCCACCCGGAATCTTGGCTAATTTAAGCTTATCATCACACAACCCCAAGATACCAACCTTAACCCCGTTAACAGTCTTGATTATAGAGGGCGTAAAGATATTTTTATCGTGTTTATCGAGAATATTTCCAGAGAGAAAAGTAAATTTGGCAGATTTCTCTTTTTTGCGCAAATAGTCGACCCCAAGCGAGAGATCATAAGCCCCGATATTTATCGCATCACAACCCATCTTATTAAAAGATGAGATTATCAAATCAGCCAACAACTTGCCGGCTATAGCCTTTTCCAGTTTTAAGGCTTCACGCCGAAACAAAAGATTACCACCATTCAGAACCAGGTAGGGGGTACCTTCTTTAGCTAACTCATCGAGAAAAGTTGCACGCTTGGCCAGACCGCCACGCGGGTTTTTGTGTCAACCACAAGGGGTTATGGCACCCCGTTCATCCGAAGAGTAGACGATTGAAAAAGCTTTCCCAGAAATCGCTGCAAAAGAGGTGGAAACGCCCCAGCTTCCTACTAAAACATAAGTCAGAACAATCAAACCTATAATTATTTTTTTCATCAAGCACACTCCTTAACTCTATGCAACAAAACTTTAATGCAATACCTGAAACCTGACAAAACTGATAAGGCAATCAATTTAAATTGAATAACATACATCCACAAAGCTCACATGTCAAGCGTTTATTACTCATAAACTCTTTTATTTCAATACTTTATGAAGCAGATCCCAATAACTCCTGAGATCCTTGACGATCTCTTAATCGAAAATTGGCAGCTCCGCTGGAAAGTTCTCGAGATTTTCCACCAGATGCACCCCAAGACTCGTAACCACGCCCCAAATTCCCGCGAACATAAAGAGGTTTTACGTCTTGGCAAAAAACTTGCGGCCAGCCGGCACGGACCCAGCGACTGCAATCCTGCACCTCCTTTCTGAAATAACCCTTGATGGCAGTCCCTGCCTGGCTGTTATCAATCAATCAAACCAGAAATTATGGGGGCTTTTTCAGGCAAGCTATAAGCACCTCAATTGACACTATAATCGACCATGATCGCACCCTGAACGGATACCCAGACTCTATCCGACCTTTAGGCCATTATCAACTTTCTGCACCAGCGCCCCCACTTCGATGAACTCCGACATAAAGTTCTGCGCCGCATAGCCTTAAACACTCGTAATGCCAAAGATTTAATAATCTATCTTGACGCTGCCTACGACCGCGACTTGCGGATCATCAGCATCAGAAGAACTTCCAGAGATAAATAATTACCCCTTTTTCAAGCCTTAACCCCTCAAAGGTTGACAAAATAACTTACACGTTATACTGTACACGTGAATAGAAGAACAAGGGCCCTTGAAAAGGTTAATTTAAGCTATATTGTTCTGACCGAAAACCTTAAATTTAAAAAGTTAAACACCAAAATTGAAAAATTCCTCTGTTTTAGTTATTGACGACGAACAAGCCATACGCAGCGGCACTAGTATGGCTTTAGGTGAAGTTGGCTATTTAGTCGAGAGCTGTGCAACGGGACAGGATGGACTGAAACAGGCCTTAAACGGTAATTTTGATTTAATCCTGCTCGATATCAAATTGCCGGATATCGACGGCATGGAGATCCTCAAAACCATTCACCGAAATCAGCTGGATACTTATGTGATTATAATGACCGGCTTTGCTACCGTTCAAAATGCGGTGGAAGCGTTAAAGCTCGGAGCCTACGATTATCTCTCCAAACCTTTCAGTAGCGACGAACTTATTATTGCCGTTAATAAAGCAATCGAACACAAAACTCTTAAAGCCGACAATCTGACTTTGCGTCAGCAACTTTACCAACAGTACGACTTCAATAAAATTGTGGGGGAACATCCTCGGCTTAAAGAGGTATTTGCCCTCGTCAGCAAGGTTGCTCCTACCGACAGCACGGTTCTTCTCGACGGTGAAAGTGGAACCGGCAAAGAAATTATTGCCGGTTATATCCATACCTTGAGTAAACGGGCTTCACGCCAGTTCATCATTACTGACTGCAACACTTTTTCCGACAATCTTTTAGAAAGTGAACTGTTCGGACACGTCAAAGGAGCCTTTACAGGAGCCATCCAGAATAAGCCCGGTATCTTTGAAACCGCTAATGGTGGTACGCTTTTTCTCGATGAGATCGCCAATTTGAGCCTCGAAATTCAAGGTAAGTTGCTACGCGTTCTGGAAAACCATGAATATAAGCCGGTAGGGGGCAGCCAAGTCAAAAAATCAAATGTCCGCATTATTGCCGCTACCAATCGCGATTTAAAAACAATGGTCGAAAATGGGGAGTTCCGGGAGGATCTCTTTTACCGCATGAATGTTTTTCCAATCTTTCTACCGCCGCTACGTGAAAGAAAAAGCGATATCCCCAAACTGGCTTACCACTTTTTGCGCTTAGCCTGTAAAAGTATGGGGAAAAAAGTTGATGGCTTTTCTGATGATGCCATGGAGATGATGGTCAACCAAGATTGGCCCGGCAATATTCGCCAGCTTAAAAATGTGGTTGAACGTCTTGTCATCATGTCGGATCAGGAGATGGTTAACTACAGCTGTCTGCAAAACCATTTTGAAATAAGCCGATGTCCGGAAAAGGATTCGGTGCCCAACACCCTGACTGAACTAAAATCTTTCAAACGCGAGCTCTTAACAAAAGAGTATGACAAGGTTGAAAATGCTTTCTTGCAAAAAGCGTTGGCGGCCGAAAACGGTAATATCTCTCGAGCCTCTCGCCGGGTCGGTATGCAACGATCCAATTTTTCCACCCTCATGAAAAAACATCATCATCATCCAACAACTTCCAACTAGAAGGCTGTCCGAGAATAGAAATTTTTTCTCAGATCGAGGCATTTTTTGAAAATAAAGCCCCACCCAGTTGTTCCATCCTGCAACCTTGCTGTATATATGTCGCTCCCTCCTGTATATTTATTTATTCAGCTATCTAACTGAGCAAACAGCAGTAAAATATTATATTTTAAATTTATGTATATATAATATTTTATACTATTTTATAGGATCTGAGAGGTCATGTTATATCCAGCTCTTATGTGTAACTTATTGTTATTACAGTTTAATAGCGAAACTATGACTTGTTTGTTATGATTGGCACAAACGTTGCTGGTTATATTCTTAAGAAATAAAAGTGAATTTCTTGAGAAAAAAGGAGGCGTATCATGGCACACGCACAATTAAAGCAAGACCAACCGTATGAAGTCTATCCACACATCCTCATAATGGAAGATGATTGTAATGTTGCTAAAGGGCTTGAAATGACGTTAACCGAGGCGGGATATGGCGTTTATGTCGCCGGAACCGGCAAGATGGCAATGGATGCTTTTAGAGATGAACATTTCGATCTTCTGATTGCTGATTTGCGCTTACCGGATACCAATGGCA